>JAAHTG010000008.1_pt1 | contig 245923 bp, 290 predicted proteins | sample 6116081 | NCBI WGS metagenome assembly JAAHTG01 (sample SAMN13939989, study PRJNA603662) | sponge metagenome | isolation source: marine sponge | host: Mycale hentscheli | place: New Zealand | collected 2005 | reverse complement strand
TTCAGGTTCGGAGTTTGGCTCCGCATCTGCTTCAGGTTCGGAGTTTGGCTCCGCATCTGCTTCAGGTTCGGAGTTTGGCTCCGCATCTGCTTCAGGTTCGGAGTTTGGAGGTTTGTCAGTAAATTCTTTGTATTGGATAGTTTTTTCCATATTTCCATCATAGGTAACTTTGATTGAATAGTGTCCATCTGTGGCCCACGTTGGTCCGCCAACATGAAATGTGGTTGAAAACATCCCGTCAGAACTCACTGGAAATGTTTTAAAATCTGCAAAGCCTGATTTTCCAGGAGTGAAGATCTGAACGGTTACAAATTGGATGTTTGGATCATATTGAACGTTTCCAGATATTTGTAGTTCATCGTTTTTATGATAAATTGACTGATCTGTAGAAAAATCATCAACGACCCCATATGCCAAGGTAAAACCCGTAGACAAGATCAATGACAAAAAAATAAAAATGGATACGTTTTTCATGTTTTAAAATTCAATCTTTTCCATAATTAAAGAATTTGTTTGTCGTATTTTGTTGTGCTTAACTGACTCCGGAAAAAATCTCTACGACCTTTTTTGCCAAATTCTCAATATTGACTGTGGGTTCTGCAGAAATCAGCAATAAGATATGTGATACGGGGAATGGGAAACTTACCAGCACTGCCTTATCTCTTCTTGCAGCAAGATAATTTATCGGCCCCAAGCTTTCGTCAAATTCTTTTCGAATTGACGCTTTTGAAACAAAATCGAAAAAAGACTGCAGTTTGGTCTCGTCGCCCTCATACGGAGTTAGGCCTTCCTTAAAACCACCTGTAACTAGATTGCCATCCTTGTCAACAATGCCTGAAAAACGAATTTCTGGTTCTTCAAGTAACTTGGAGCATTTTTCACCAAAATGACTCGCTATGTTGTTGTTCTCCCCCATGATAACTTGTCTTAGCACATCAAAAATAAAAACCTAGCCTAAAATTTGACGATATTTTAAGATGGATGGCATTTTAGCAGTATGTATTCAATGATTTTTTCTTCTGATGCTTTTTTCATTTTTTGTAGCGATTTGAAAAGAACTTTTTCAACATACTGAGGATAATGTTCTAAAATGGATTTTTTCAAAGTACTTCTATTATTCACATAATAGTCCGCAAGAGGCTCATACACGTTTGATCCAATCAGTTTTTCATCTGAAATTGAAAACCCGCAAGACATGATTAATTTTTTCAAATAGGCCACATTGTAGTGCTCTGAAGACCATGTAAATTTTAAAAGATCCATTTTTCCAAGAGATGAGTTTTCTGTAATTACGGGTATTGCCATGACTAGTAATCCTGAACTAGTTAAAATTCTCTTTGATTCTAGAATAAAATTTTTCAATGGTTTGAAATGTTGGGCGGATTCTAACGCCAAGACACGATCAACTGCATTGTCTGCAAAAGGTAGTTTTGCAGATGTAGAATTAACGAATTCGATGTTTCTTTGACTGCCTGAAAAAGATAACTGCTTAAAATTTATGTTTACGTCATACAGACGAAGATCTGGAAATGTGTCTCTCCACAATTTAGATGGTGCAGACAGACCGCTGCCGACGTCAACTGCATGCTTACTGGATGTCAGTTCTGCCATGCTTGCAAAAATCATGCATAAATCATCCTGTGCAGACATGGGATCCGTATTTTTTGAAGACCAGTATCCAAAATTTAGCATAGAACCGCCCGTAGCTAACTGCATGACTGGCGAGAGCGTGTTGTATAGATTTACGACATCTTTTTCGTTTCTACGAAATGTCCACAAAAAAAATTCGATAGGGTTTATTGAGTTCAAAAATAATTCTAAGCTTATTTGTGATTTATGACTATAAATTTTAAAGCCAATCATAATTTAACATGTTTTATTAATTTAATACTTCTAGCCTATGCATGAATGATGAAAAGTCCGAAGTTGGGTCAAGGATTATTCTTGCCAAGTGGACTGACAGATTTCTTGCATGGTTGGTTGATTTTATAATAATTTCTAGTGTTTCAACATTGATTATTTTTGCATTATTTGGAACTATATACTATGAAATGAATGACGGTGGCTTTTGGGCTGAAAACACCCAGTATGTCCCTACAAGCATTATGTTCTTTGTATATTGGGTAATTTTAGAATACAAAACAGGCCAAACTCTTGGAAAAAAGGCATTAAATTTGAGGGTGATGAGAACTGATGGATTGAAACCAGATTTGAAAGGAATTTTGTTAAGCTCACTTGGGAAATCATTCTTACTTCCAGTTGATATAATTTTGGGAGTCGTACTTACTAATGAAAAACGTCAGCGAATCTTCAATAAGCTTGGAGATACGGTGGTTGTAAAGATAAAAGATGTAGAAAACACATCTGATGTAACGTATGTAAAAGACTGATTTTTGGCGCATTGTATTTTGAATGGCAGTAGCACCTATTGATCGATGTTCTCATTTATTGCATGTTTTTCTGGCTTGTCAAACAATACCTGATCTTTTTTTCTTTGGATTGAATTGGTTACAGTCACAATATTTACAATTAATGCGAAACACCTCGTCAATCATGTGTGATGGAGGAATGAGATATCTTAGATTTTGTGTCATATTCTGGATTGTGGGACTTTTTCTCTCTGCATCGTGCTCGCTTTCAAAATGTCCACATGAGCATTTTTTACCAAAAGACTCATGATTCATTTTGATTGTTCCAATTTTTTATGTGCCATTTTAATTAATTACTCATTATCTTTTGACGTCTTATCTGCATGTCGTAAATAATTTCTCAATGATACTGTTTTTACGAGTTGTAAAATGCAATACTTGGTTAAACTTCGTATCAAATTAAAGATGGCAGTCCATTTTATGTTGTTGAGAGAATGTTTCTTAATTTTGAATCGGTCATACCGTTATGAACAACTGAATATTTTCATTGAGTTTAAATTCACAAATGAGTCAAGTCACGCATGGAAGAAAAAGCACTAGAATGTCCCGTATGCAAGAGCAATAAAGCTGAGATTGCAGGAGAAAATGTAAAGCTAAGTGGTCGATTTGATGACAAGGAATTCCTGACTACTGATCTTACTGTCTTGAGATGTGTAAAATGTGGTTTTTACATGTTCTTTGACAAGCAGGCAAAATTTACAACTAAAGAAGATTCTTAAAATCTTATTTCACTAGTCGTTGTTCGTCTAATTGTTTTAGATGTTCTTCTGTTTCTTCAGGTGTTTCAGAGCCAAATTGAATCAAGATTCTATCATCTTCCATTATTTCATAGTCTCTTAAATCATCCACTTGTTCCCTGTTGATGAAGAATTTCAAAGTGTAATCTTCATTTGTACAAAATGATTTGCCGTCTGGGAATCTGTAGCACTGATCATCTAGTCCTATGGATAATGTGTCAAAGAGATATCCTAAATCTACTCCTGTGGCATGTTTGTGAATCGTAGAGCCGTCGTTTCCTTCAAAATGAATCCAGCTGGATTTAATCTGGAAAGCTGGACTGGCAAACTCAAAAGTATCTCCAAAAATCTTCACCAGAATACCTGCATGTGAGTGTTCACTACCCAACGCGCCAGCATTTTCTGGTCCTCCCGGAGCAGTTTCAGTCATGTTGATAAACAGATATCCTGCATATCCGACAATTACTGCAATAAGGGACAGCACTCCGATAGCAATCAGAGTTTGCTTTCTTTTTGCAGCCGAATGTTTTGTGGCATAGTTTTCACGTTTTTCTTCACGATTTTGCCTTTCTTTTCTGCCCATATGACAATCAAACTCTGAAATTTACCCTAATTAACCATTCGTCAATATCATCGGTTCATTTGTAGGTGTGGATGCTTTTTTTATTTTGAGTTTACAGATCATTTTAAAAATAAAAATCTGTTTTTTGGATGAGTCTTGAAAATAAATTCGTAAAAAGATCCTCTTTTGTTTGATATTATAATTTATCAGACTCTGTATTTTTAGTCAAATCACATCATATGAGAACTACAAGATGGGTCATTCGGAATTTCATATGGTTGAGATACTATTTGTAAAAAATGTATGTAATGTGAATGAGAAACAATCTGAAAACTCGGGTTTTACATCATGTGTCTCAATGAATCATACCAATATAGAAATTAATTGTGGCAGATCAAAACAATAAATAAAATCATAAAGTACATTCTGATGTGAGTTGCATCTTCTGCGATATTTTAGATGGAAAACGTGATGCTCATTTTCTCTATGAAGACGAATCACACGTGGCATTTTTAGACAAATACCCAATCGATGTGGGTCATAGCTTGGTCATTCCCAGAAAACATCATGAAAGAATCACCGATATGGATCCTGAAGATGTAGGGAATGTATTTTCCATAGTTCCAAAAGTTGCAAAGGCAATTTTGACGGCAACTGGTGCTGATGCGTTTAGTCTAGGTCAGAATAATGGCCGAGCAGCCAAACAGATAATTCCACACGTTCACATACACATCATTCCAAGATATAACAGCAAGGGAACAGTGTGGACTAAACGTCAAATTTCTAGTGATGATGATCTCTTAAAATTATCTAAAAAAGTTCGTAGTCTTCTCACTTAGAGTGTCCGGGATTATATCTCAGGATTGCTCCGATCTTTCCAAGACTTGCAAGCATGTTTCCATGTTCTGCACTTCCAGAAATCACCTCCAACTGAGTCCCTGTTTTTGCGGCAAGAATTTCAAGGTAATCTACAATGTCCTGTTCGTTGACATCTACCTCCATGGAATTACATCCGGGGCACGGATTATTTTTGTATGCCGTCTTTTTCGGAATCACCAAAGGCCGTTCTAAAATTTCTTCTTGGATATGTTCACACCTCTTGCACTTCCCTTCAACTCTGTTCAGGTTTGTATTGTCTGTAATTATCAAAATCTTGACAACGTTGTTTTTTAGATATTCTATTACTTCTTGCAACCCGTAGGAACCCTTTCCGGTATTGCTGTTGATTTCCCTGAATAAATTCTCAATCAGTTTTTTTTCTTCAACCATTCTGAAATCTCCTAAAATATCTGCAGATTTTGCAAATGCTTCACGAATTCCTTCTGCGCCAGAATATGATGCGTCAATTGTATTTATGATGTTATTTTGCAAACGATATTCTAGATAGTTGCCGTTGATGAAATCTTCTTTCGTAGGCCCCGGACCCGATATAATCAATCCTTTAACGGGATAAATGTCGATAAAATATTCCCTAGTTGTCTGTGCCACTCTGTTGTAAAAATAACTCAATTCCATTTCTCTGAGTTTCTGGAATCTCTTTGCAGACTGTCCTCCTTGTCTGTGTTTTCCTGCCACTCCAGAACCTGTTTGAGACAGCACTTCTATTTTATCACCGTACAACAATCCCCAACCTGCATCTTTGGCATCTATTGCTAGAAATCCTATGAGGTTGTCATCCCTCAACATATCTTTTAAAATATCTACATGGAAATGATCATCGCATCTGTATAGGTATTGGTTCAAATCTTTTGGCGGATCCACTTCCCAGACTGTAACTACCTCACTTCCCAAGGGACCCCCTTCTTCTTGGGGGAGTGCGCCACAAAACATTACCAGTCCCCTCTCAGGTGTTTTCTTGTACAGCTTTAATCTCTGCACAACTTTGCCTAGCGAATCAACCACGTGTGATCTTGTAAGGTCTGATTTGATGTTGTCTGCCGTTCCTTGCTCTTGCTGAAGAGAGCTAATTATTTCATGTAACTGCTTTCCTTTTGGAATGTATACTGTGATAAGCTCCGTACCCCTGCCTGATTTTTTAGATAATTCTTCCAGGGTTTTTCTAATTTTATAGAGTTTAACTGAATCTTGTTTCTCTATGTTGATTTTACCCATTCTGCAGTTTCCCTTGTTTCTATGGTTATTAATTTTGATTTATTCATTTTTAATTTTCTTAAATCACATTTCATCAAATGTCTTAAGAAATACTTCTAGTGGCTGATTGCCCCTAATTTTGACAATTTTTTGATCATCAAAGACTAAAAATGAAGGCGTTGCATCAATTCCAATTTCTTTTCCAAATTCATACATTGAAATAACTTTGTCTTTGTATTTGTGTTCATTCAAGCACGTATTGAAATGATCCATGTCTAAGTTTATCGTATTTCCAAACTGGTTTAGGGATTCTCGGGTAATCCAACCTGTTCTTTCACCGCCCCAATTTTTATAGAGTTCGTCATGGTATTCCCAATACTTTTTTTGATCTTGCGCACAGTGTGACGCTTCTGCAGCCAGGATTGAGTCTGGGCCGTTTAATGGATAATCCTTGAAAACTAATTTCACTTTTCCGGTTTTGATAAAATTTTCATTAATTGTATTTAGGGTACTTTGATGAAATTTATAACAATAAGTACACTGATAATCTCCCCATTCCAAAATTGTAATTGGAGCATTTGGATCTCCGATTATATGGGATCCATTTTCTATTAGATTTGTAGTTGTAAGCAGGCCTGATTCTGATTTAGATTCCAGATTAAAAGCCAAAAACATACCCGTAATAATTCCTATAACTACGGGGATTGCTAACAGGTAATACTTTGCCATGCCGTAACAAAGATTGTTTAAAGTAAATATCTTCTTTAATTTGTACAACAAATGAAGCATTTTACATCTTCAAGATGTTTGTATTTTTACTACGATGACTTTCTTTTGATCCTGTGACTCTAAACATCTTGGGCATCACATCTTTTCAGACATGTGAATTATTTTACAATCGTGTGTAATTACTTGTCAGTAAATCCAGTAAAAAATACATCCATATCACAATTAAGATAATAGTTTTTACGATTAATTTTTTTATCTGTTAGTTTTTTTTAAATACGTGATTATGCCACCATTGTTAATACTTCTAGAGGAAGATTACCCCTCTAAATCAATCTGATTTGTTAACAATTTTTCAGAAGACCATCGAAATGATCCTTTTTTTACAAATTTAATTTTTCAGTTTTGTCACCATTTCATCTTTTGTAATTTTTTTCATAATTGTTACTTTATGAAGATCAACTGATTTATTCGTCATAATAGTACAAAGCTCATTTTCATATTATTTACATTCATTTTTGTTCTTAAATATTTGATTTCATAAAATTTTACCTATTTTTTACTAATAGTTTTTCTAATTGGATCTATTAATGTGGCCTTTTTTATCATAAAGTAAGATCCTCCGATGTTTTTGTCAGACATACAAGAGCTTAAATATATTCAGAGACTGTTATTTTTTATGTCTGAATCAAGGCAAATTGCCGTCTCAAAAACTAGCATATCCAAACTAGCAATACTTGCATTAGCTATCATCTTTTCAGCAGGATTGTTTGTCGTAGGATTTGACCAGGGTCATATCTTCAGTCTAGTTTATGGCGAGCAAGCATTTACTGATCTTTACATTCATGAGCTTACTCATGATATGAGACACGCAGCTGGTTTTCCCTGTCATTAGGAATTCTTTGTCGTGAAAACATTTCTTTTTATAATTTTAGTCTTACTTTCAGGTGCGTTTGCAGGTTTAATTCTGGGTGTAGTAAATTTTGCAATAGTGGAACCATATCTTGATCAGGCAATTGGAATTGAAAATCAAAACCTGTTTGCATCAGGGGATGAAGAAGACACTCCTCAGTTCTGGGCAGAATATGACGCATATAGAGACTGGCAAAAAAGTGGCCTCATCCTTGCAGGGGTAATTTTGGGAATATCTATGGGATCTCTGTTTGGAATTGTATTTGCATTGTCTAGAAATTCGCTGCCTGGAAATAATAACGTCAAAAAATCAATTATTTTGGCAAGTGTAATGTGGTTTACACTTTTTTTCATTCCATTTCTAAAATATCCTGCAAACCCCCCTACCGTAGGTGAAGGAGATACCGTAGTTCTAAGATCCATTTTATATCTGTCATTTATCGTAATTTCTGGAATTGGAGCCGTTTCATTTTATCACATATCAAAAAAATTCAAAGGAAATAAAAAATTTGTAGCATTAATGGGGTATGCTATTTTCATAACTGTTATTTTTGTTGCCATGCCTGAAAATCCAGACGAGATAACTGCCCCGATGTCATTGGTTAATGAATTTAGGTTGATGTCCGTACTTGGCATCTCGTCATTTTGGATATCTGTTGGAATAATCTTAGGATTGCTTTGGCATCGTTTTGAACCTCATAAAAAAACAACGGAATACTCCTAATTGTTCTAACTCTCTAGAATGAGAACAACATCGTCTTGTTTAAATACACGTTGGATGGTTTTGATATTTACATGTCCAAAAAATTAACCTTGCCACAATTAAAAAGATACGACATTACTCAAAAAGTGATAGAGTCTCTAGCTAACGCAGAGTCGCGTGCAATCTTGTTCTCCATCATCAGAAAGGGATATACGGCTGCTGAGCTTTCCGATAAACTCAAAATTCCCCTTAGTTCTGTTTATAAAAAACTGGCAGAACTGGAGGAATTAACATTGATCAAAGTTGAAAAATGGATGCTTACTGACAAAGGTAGGAAATACAAAGTCTATCGTAGCAGGATAAGTAAGGCAGACATTTTCATCAGAAAGCCCGAGCCTACGTTAACCCTGATACATAACTAAGTGATAAAATGCCAAAACCTACAATTATTCAATTATCTGAGTTTGACATCACTCAAAAAATCATAGAATCCCTTAGCAATGTGTGCACAAGGGCGGTTTTATTTTCAATCAGAGAGCAATCAAAAGAGGCGACACAGATTTCCAACGAACTGAAAATTTCGCTTTCCACAGTTTACAAAACACTTTCCACACTGGAGGGCCTTGCACTTGCCGAAGTGGACAAGTATGTCATATCTACAGAAGGCAAAAAAATTAAAATTTATCGCAGCAGGATTGGCAAAGTGGAGATAGTGTTGGATCATTTAGAGCCTACGTTGAACCTGTATTCAAACACGTTAAATCCAAAATCAAACTAATGATTTTAAATTAAAAAATAGATTGAATTCCCGTCGTGTATCTTATTCTATGCATTTGTAATGACAATCTAGAATGAAATCTTGATTTAAATAATTTAGCTTGCACTAATTTTTTAGTTAGTCATGAAACAGAAAATTACTTTGGCATTAGTTGCGATATTTGCAATAATCGGCGTAATGTCTGTGTCATCAACTCAGACTGCGCAAGCACAAAGCATAGTCCCAGACTGGATTAAATCCAATGCCGGGTGGTGGTCTGATGGCACACTAGATGATGAAACTTTTCTAAACGGGATAAAGTACCTCATAGAAAACGACATCATCAATGTTTCATCTGAATCAAACGCAGTGGATGTTGATACGATAACTCTTGGATTTATCCCGGTTGAAAAAGCTGATGAGCTAACTTCCAAAGCACAAGCACTAGAAGTTTTTCTAGAAAATGAGCTTGGAGTGGATGTCGAAATTGTAGTCCCTTCCAACTATGAAACAATCATTGAAGGGATGAGGTTTGGCCATATTGATGCGGCCTTTATGGATACAGGTCCTGCATGGATTACCCATCAGAGAACTGGCGCCGAAGCTGTATTGGCAGAATTAGTTGCAGGGAAAGTAAATTATCAAGCAACAGTTTGGACATTGGCTGAAAATGACTCAATACATTCATTGAAAGATACGATTGGCAAAAAAGTTGCATTTACCAGCATTACCGGTTCATCAGGTTTTGTAAGGCCCATGGGAACTCTAGTCACTGCAGGCGATGTTAATGTAGAGGGAGATGACATTGTAGCGTTAAAGTCTGCCCTGGACAAAAACTTTGAAAGTCATGTATTTACAGGAGGATACAAAGCAGCTCTTGAACTACTCCTCAATGGAAACGTGGATGTTGCTTTTGGATCAGACATATCTCCTAAAAAATACCTTGAATTAGAAGATCAAGCAAAACTACGTCCCGTTACTACAATTGGACCTGTGCCATCCCACGTATTCATGGTCAACGGTGACATGTCAGAGCCTACAAAAGAGGCTCTAGTTGCGGCACTCATCAAACTAAACTATGATGAAAACAACTCAATCTTGACAGATTTGTATGGTGCTGAAGCACTGGTTCCAACCACCACAACCATGCATATTGGAGAATTTGGAACATTTATTGACGCACTAACCGGTCTAGACAGCCTAATTCTTGACAAATACAACAAGAGCAAATAAAAACTGGCAACAGTGCAATGAAACAAATTCAGATGAACAAAAATCCTTCTTTTTCATTAATTTCTACAAAAAAAATCATCCAGCTAAACGATATTTCGACATCATATGATTCTAAAAGTTTTGCACTCAAAGGAATCAACATGTCAATTGAGAGGGGTACCAACTATGCCGTTGTTGGACAGTCGGGTTCTGGAAAATCAACATTACTGAAACTCATGAACGGCATGATGATTCCAAGCAATGGCACCATCAAAATAGATTACGTGACACCGAAAATGAATGACAAGAAATTCAAAAAGATGATGCATGCCATAGGGTATATCCCTCAAAGTTTGGGATTGGTAAAAAATGTCACCGTTTTGGAAAACATCCTCATCGGAGCCTTGCCTCGAATTGGAAAAATTCAATCTTTGTTAAAAAAATTTCCCGAAGAGGAGTTAGTGGAGGCAAGAAGAATTTTAAAACTTGTGGGCCTTGGAGACAAAGAACATAGAAAAGCGTACATGTTGAGCGGAGGTGAAAAAAGAAGAGTCGCCATCGCGAGAGCATTGATGCAAAAGCCGACGATATTGCTGGCTGATGAAATTGTCTCAGAGTTGGATCACGTTACTGCTCGAGAAATCATGAATTTGATTGCAAATGCTCAAAAGACGATGAATTTGACTGCGATAATGGTCCATCACGACATGCAATTGGCTTTAGAGTATGCCGACAGGGTTGCAGTAATCAAAGACGGAGAAAAAATATTGGAGATCGGTGTGGAAGGCGATACGATAGTTGATTTTCAAACAGGTGATTTGGATACTAAGCAAATAATGGAGATGTATGCAGATGACTCCAAAAAATAACATTGTCATCGGAGTTATCGTAGGATTGCTGGTGGTAGCATCATATAACATGGATGTTGACATTGTGAAATTTTTAGAAGGTCTCCCCAATTTGGGAATCATTTTAGAAGAAGCACTCAGGGTCGAACTAAAGTATATTCCAACTGCATTATGGGCAATGTTTGAAACAATTCAGATGGCATTTATCGGAACTGCCGTAGGAGTGGCCATATCGCTGCCCCTTAGCATGCTTGCCGCTAGAAACTTGAATAGTAAATTTGTCTATGCTCCAATTCGCGCACTGCTTGCAGCAATGAGGACGTTTCCATCAATTCTTTGGGCACTCTTGTTTGTAATAATGGTGGGATCTGGCTCTTTTGCGGGCATATTGGCAATTATCATGTATACTATAGGATTCATAGCAAAATTACAGTATGAGACAATTGAGGCAATTGATTCAGACCCAATGGATGCCGTTGATTCTATCGGAGTATCCAAGTCTCAACTGATTCGTTATGTGGTAGTTCCTGAATCCGCATCTCATCTTCTAAGCCAAATACTGTACATGTTTGATTACAACGTACGTCAGACCAGCATACTTGGATTAGTTGGTGCAGGTGGAATTGGATTTTACATTATCAATTACATAAAGTTCTTTGAATACGGAAAAGCTGCAATCTTTATGCTGGTCGTACTGATTACTGTCTTGGCAATAGACTGGGCAAGTGTTAAAATTCGAGACAAATACATAATAAAATCTCAACATGGAATGGAGATTTCATCTGATTAAATATCCGCAAGTTCACGTGATTTGCAATAGTGATATTGTTGCAATCAAGTAGTAATTTCATCTAATTGGTTTTTGCTTGCAGCTGTTTTCACTTCTCTGGCAATTCTTTTACCCATGCTCATCTGCTCATTAAACAGTAGCGAGTAATACGGTGAACCATCCATGTAGATGTTGGTTCCTGCTACAATTCTTGCTGAAAATTCAAATGATGTAAATTTGGCATTTTCGTCATAGACTCCCTCTATGCAAAATGGGCCGTTCATTCCGGGTGCCACAATTCTTTTGGCAGCTTCGACAAAGTTTTCTCCCATCGTATACACTTCATCTAGCAGTGATTCTCTCAAAACTAGCGGACTGTTTCCTATCACATTAAATGACGGAACTTTTTTTGATTTCATTTGTTGTTCTGATGGAATTCTGGAAAGTCCTTCAATGTCTGACTCGTGTCTTTGATCAACTCCAAAGAATTCCAACTCTTCAGTCAAGGGAGAGTAGAAGAATTGCAGATATGCCAGTACGCCAGCGGCATACTCCTGAATGTACAGAGTCTCATCCTTGGATATTATTCCCTCTGAAATTAGCTGATTTCTTTTTGTGTTGTAATCGGCTTCATTTGCAGCCATGAAATACCCTTTTCCACCTGCAGCTCCCTGCCTCTTTACTATCACCAGCCTGTCTATGTCTTTGGGATCCGTGACTGGCTTTGGAACCGGAAAGCCTGCCTCATTCATGAGTTTTTCTTTCATTATTCTGTCTGACTCCCATCTCAGTATCCACTTGTTTCCAAACATGGGAGTTTTGATCGATTCAATTTCTTCAGAGCTCATTTGAGCAATTAGCGTTCCATGTGGAATGAGAACTGCATTATTTTGTTCTAGTGTTGACTGACATTTTTTTTCAAGAATTTCTTTAAATGAATCCACCATTATCAGTTCGTCAATAAATGGAAATCTGCGATATAATTTTTCATGTTTTTTTTCACATACCAAAATGGTCTTTAGCCCTTCATCACTTGCCCCTTTCAGAACCTGTAATGAGCAATGTGAACCCAGTGTTGCTATTGCAGTCATCTTGATATTCCTTCATTATTTTGTACTTTATGAATTGTATGTTGACAAAATCATCCATCTCATCTCAATCTCCCCCATTCAATTTACAGATCATCTTTTCTGATACGGGTGGCAGGACAAAGTTGGCAAGAAAGATCAATACAAAAATTGTAACCACTATCAAGATAACTTTAGAATTGCTCATAGGTGCTACTGCAGCACAAAATTTGCACTGAATTGTCCATGTTTCACACTTGAGAAGATAAGTCCATTCAAGAATACCGTACAGCAGGAGTGTAAGTTATAATGAAAGGTATTAGATTGAATTATCTAAAACTACATCCTGGAATGCCGACATCCAGACATCCCATAAACCACATGGTTTTACATTCTAGATATCCTATTGGAATTCCTCCAGCATCCTCACATGCTTCAGCTGACATTGCACATCCTTCACGAGGTATGCCCCACCATTTTCCACCCTTCTCTTCGCATTGCATCTCTTCAAATATTGTCGACATAGCAAAGTTGGAAAGAAAGATGATTGCAGGAATTGTAATTACTATCAAAACCATTTTTGAATTGCTCAGAGGTACCATTACAGCCACAAAATTTGTACTGAATTATCCGTATTTTACACTTGAGATGACAAGTCAAGCCAAGATTACACTTTCAAAAAATGGCATTTTAGATTTTATTGTGAATGAGGGATGTTAGACTGTGGACTTTATTTCATTTCTGAGTTTCTGTTCTTTCGGTCGTGATAAATCTTGACTGAAAACATGAAGGTTATCATTAATATCAAGAATCCTAAAACTAATTCTGGTGGAAATTCTCCATCAAACCCAATAAAAAATAACATGATGAAAAATTCATTCACGGTAATATCGTCCTATTTTCAAAAGATAAAGTACATAACTATATCTTTTCAAAAAATTCTTTACAGAAATTTGAAAGAAGATCACACTAAAAGAATCACCCAAAGAGCATTGACCGCATTAACCAAGAAGTGTTGCTAATTGACACAAACAAACATCAAACAAAAGGCAGCTCAACTGTTTAACTCTGACAAAACACTATGGTCTTATCTTGTAAAGTCAAATGTATCCTTGAAGGTGCGAAAATGAAAACAAAATATGAAGCATCATCATCTGGAATCAGAATTGAAATACCAGACTCAATGGGCAATTTTGTCTGTAACTGCAGGATTGAGACGAACACATCAGTGGAGGAAAAGAATTGACAGAAAATAACTATTCTTCATTGTTTGAACCCACGCCGACACTAGCTAAAATGTGGCCCGTAGCATCAGCAATCAAATCAATTGCCACGTCAAGCAAGTTTTCAGCCATTAATCTTTTAGTGACTTTGTATATATTAAAAGATCACATTATGGGGTGCGAGAGTCTTGAGTAACAACACACTACGTAGAGAGGGTAAATGAACTTGAAAATTATGATTGTAACTATGATAATCATTGGCTTTTCATCATTGGCCTTACTCTTTGCAGTTTATGAGCAGATGCCTGACAAATCCTTCATGCAGAAAGAAGAGGAAACTAGACAAGATCTCATGGAGGTAACCGATGCAAATACGGATTGTTCAATAAGTTATCGTGCTGAACTGTTTCACATGAGGGATGACCCTGAATACGATTACAAAAGTGATCAGGCATTCATACAATGCTCTGAGGCATTAGAATTGCAAAAAGATCGAGCGTCTAAAATTACCGGCATCTCTCAACATCAAGAAGTGTTTGTTTCGATAAATAAGGGAGCAGTTGTAATTGACAATCCAGAACCCATAACTCCAAAGACAATCATGGTCATATTGGGAGTAAACAACACCGTGACTTGGACAAACAATGATGACACCGCACATTCTGTATCTCCTGATCACGAATCAGAGTACTTTCAGGGCAGTAATGGGGTCCTGAAGCCTGGAGAATCACACACCTTCACATTCACCAAAAGGGGTTTGTACAATTATCATGGGGTACCTGGCCCTTGGCTTACCGGTTCGGTGATTGTACGATGACATTGGGAGTAAAGCGTTAATGAGATTCAATGAGAATGTCTGCAGACTGTGCGGCAAAGAGTTTGACGATTTGGACACCTTACAGAAACACATCTGGAGTTGGCATAGATGACAAAAGAAAACACATGTAAAAAATATCATAAGCGTTTCACTCGCAAGGACTTGAAATGTAGGTATTGCGTGGAACGGAAAATATGACAACAACAAATGAAAATAACGGTAAATTATCAAAAAAGAAAACGATGAAACCCTCCGACAAATGTGTATGCGGTAACAGGGTAAGGGATCACACCATTCACATGAAAAAAAGATTCATGAATTCATGGGTGGCCACACAATGCAACCGGTGCTACTGTGAGGATATCAGTGTAAAATAACAATGCAAAATCATCGAGAAGTGTATTTTGATGCTAGATTTTCTTAGAATGTTTGTGGACTTGGATAAACTATGAACAGTTTGTAGTTCCTCAAAACATCACTGTAAAACTAGATCATTCGGCAACAAAGAAGTTTATCACATAGAAAAATGTTCTATTTTCTTATACTTCCGGAAAGATTGATCTAAATTCATTGTTTAGCATATATGATCTAAGTATGACCGTGTAAAGGTTACAATCAAAAACACCATCATGGCAGAGGGACTGATTAATCACACATTCCTTGGACATTAATCCTATTTTGATTAACAGAATTCATTGAATCGTAATCTGTGGATATATGCGTTGAGAGGATAAAGCAATTATGATACTAATGATGGAGTGCAAGCATTAAGTGAATTGAATTAGACTTTATGTTTTAACCCTCTTTCATAATATCGTATTATGTATGCCTGCAAACGTACCTGTCAGCCTTGCAAGACAAACAGCATTCTGCTTTATTCCCGTCATGGACATGTATGCTGCTTACAAAGTTAAAAAATTAAGATTGTATCTGCTGATAATGATTGGATTGAGTTTGGCACTGGGTGCCATTGGAGGAATCATAAATCCGCCGCCTGAATCAAATGATTCTGAATTGTACAGGGATGATTTTGGAAACATTGACTGGAACAAGGTATGGTTTGGACAAAATCCTGAATTTTCAATCAGTTTTATGATACTAAACATCGCCATTACGTTGGCACTAGCAATATTTCTAATCAGAAAATGGTCCAAGAAATGGAATGAACAGATTGCAAATTGATTAAAAAAACATACGTTATTTTTCTAATCATAGCAGTCATCGCATTTGCACAGTAGTATTTTCAAAACGTGGGATACCCTGCAAGAGTGGACGGCATTACAATCAGCACATTGACAGTTACAATATATGCGATGTCTGTGAGTGCAGGTACCTGGTTGCTTGTTTCATGGGCACATGCTGGAGAAAAAGGAAGCACTGGCAAGGCACATGCATCAAAGGGCATGTGCCTTACTGCAGGTACGCTGGCAGGATTAATAATCATGCTGCCGTTTGTCGGATGGGTCGGTCCTATGGCAGCAGTAATCTTGGGAATCATTGCTGGAATATCCGGATATGTTGCATATTTTCTGAAAAATAGAAACTCACTTGAGGATACGAGTACGATTCAAATCATCATGCGAGGTACAATATGGTTTGGAATCATAGTGATTCCCCTGAACTTTTGGTTTGTGTCTTCAATGACGATTCACTTTCAGACGTAGGTGAAAGTGGAATGGGCAAGCGTACATTAGGATAAAAGTTAACGGGATGGCACATTGTAACAGGTCCATGTTTAAAATGACTGACGATTGAAGAAGATTCAAGAAGCCGACTGTATTCATCCTTCACATGATGCAGCTCAGGTTATGCTTGCATCAGCAACACGATGAAGTGTGTTTATGACAATGGGGCATTGTGTCAGCTTCCTGATAGTTATACGCAGTTATTTCATTAAAGGATGATCTAGATTCTGCATTTCCCGCATGCTGCTTCAGGGTTATTCTCATAGGTAATCACGACAATGCATGACGTGAAGCATTTTGAGCACAATCCTGTCAAGATGACCAACTTCCGGATTTCCTCTTTCCCCGAGTAATCTCCTTCTTGAGATCATCCAGCATGCATACGTCTTGAAACGTTGTTCTGACCTTGAATGCCTTAAACACCGGATCCGCCATTTCAGGCATGCTGCTGCCCCTTGGAACGTCCATCATCATTTCAAATGTCTTGTTGCAGTTGAACTCGCAATAATGCACCGATTCGGTATTGAACCTTTTGAATTCCCTTTCCAATTTTTCAACGGTCTTGGCATTCTTTGCGTCATCTCATTTCCCTTTGCCACACCATTGACCGGATAATTGCTGTGAATTTCATGATGTAATAAAGCCCAAGAGCAATTGAAATTATTTGTGCAAAGTTGGTTTGATTCGTGTCAACTAATCATCAATATCTGGATTGTTGCGACGCAACTGTCCATGATTGCATTCTTCTTTGATTCGTCAATTGGATAGGTCCCATATTATGCACATGTTGCACGCAATTTGGCAAAAGATCTAAATACAATTTCTAGGTCGATTTCATTACGACCATGTCTGAAATCACTAAGCAAAGAAGCGGTGCATGGTATCTCTTGCCGATATTTTTGACAGTAATCGGAGGAATAATTGCATACTTTGCAATAAAGAACGATGATCCAAAAAAGGCAAAAAACTACATGTATCTTGGAATTGCCTTGACTGCAGCAGGTGTTGGATTGACTGTAATATCGGGCGCAATTGAATACAATGACATTCAAAACTCTCCATTTGTAGAAATTAATCATATTGACAACGCCGATGTAGGATATGCGACTTCATCGGAGATTGCAGCATCCGATAATTCTCAAATCAACGAACTTGCAGAAAGTATTGAATATGACTATAATGTTTTTGGACTCAAGGTCAACTACATACAGTTGCAAGATGAAGATGGAAATGCGGTCACTGAAATCAAAAAAGGTTCAAAATATGCAATCGTAAGCGAGATACAAAACAGAAAAGATATTGAAAAGGAAATCAACTATAGCATTGCCATAACACACAATGATGTTGAATTTGGTCAGAGTATAGGCGCTGAAACAAGCATTCCAGCATACGGCATATTGTCAATTAATTTACAGGATGTAGTTCTGACTGTCCCTGGTGTCTATGACATTGAAATCTGAGTTGAAGATGCATCAATGGTGGACAAGGTATATGACGACCTGAAAGATAATCCTAACGGGGATTGGCCTCAGCCTTTCTGGCGAATGGTGTATTTGGAATAATTAAAAATCAAGACAATATTTCACCATGATCAAAACAAGTGTCATCCACGATACTTCAAATTTTCATTCACAACTACATTAAACCTTGACTGATTGCAAGAAAGGATTCATTTACAATCACTCCTAGTTTGAAATTCTACAGAAAAGAATGTTTATACACCATCATGTTGAAGAGTAACTCCACGAGCCCAAAGTTACTTATTTTCCAATCTCATCATAAGAATACAGTCATTAAAACAAGTACACCTCAAAAGTAGCATCTACAAGATCACATGAAAAAAAATCTTTTAGAATTAGAGATTTTTGTTTTACATCAATAAAAACAAGAATTGCTCGAACAAAATACTGAATAGTAATTGATTTAGGCTAGAAATTATCTTGATCAAAATCAACAAAGAAAAAGACATCACTTTTCTTAACGCGTCAGTAACTGACTTTGCAGATTCTCTAGGCTATTGCGAATACAAAATTCCATTATCAATCAAAGGCGTAAAGCCAAGACCCACACAGTCCCTAATTTTGGGTACAAAGGCACATCATGCAGAGGAAAAGTATGAGCAGGAGCACGTGGAACTAGAATCTGTTTCAGTTGAGCAAATCAAAGACAAGGAAGAGGACATAGAGTTTGCACGTGAAAACGTCTACTCTACATTGATGATGCCTTTTGAATTTCCCACAGAAAACATACTGCTTACACTTTCTGGTAGAATTGACAAAATCCTACGAGCTGATGAGACACTTGTAGTGCAAGACGACAAATTTGCAGGGAGACCCCAGACGTATGACAACAAGACACAACCATATCCCAGCCAGCTGCTGCAGGTTTTGGCGTATCTCAACTCAAGCTATTCAGCAAAAAGAAAACCTGGAGCTGATGATTTTTTTGAAATGCCGCACACCCAGAAAAAATGGCAGATAAGGATTTGTGACAGGAAGACAAGGGAGACATTCAAGATATTCTCAGATTATCAGGATGCGTTTTCCCTTCATTATCTGCATGTATCACTGCAGAAATTCACAATGATATCTGTAGGAATGAGCCAGCCCGAGCACCATAACAACATTCACAAGTGCAATGCGTGCAATTTGAAATCCTTTTGTGAACACAGAATTTAAAAACAAAAATGTGGCGTCACAAATAAACACACAATCTAAGATGAGAGATATAATTTTCAGATGCAGCCAGTTTAAAGTACGAAACAGTAATGAGTCAAACAACAAAGATCATGTCAATCCACGAGAAGAGTGTTCAAATACGATAAACGCGTATAATATGTCGTAATGATATACAGGGTATTCCAAAATGAGCATTTTCTAAGAATGTTTCCCAATAGACAGGCATTTCAGGAAGCATATTCTGGAGAAAAGCCAGATTCTCCAACCAAGGGAGACACAATAAGGTTGGATGAAAAGACGTACGTTGTAGAATGGTATACGGAGCATGATTCTGAATCATTTACAGAAAATGAATCTAATCAAAAAGAAAATGACTGGTTTGCAGACATTATTGTGAAATAATTCAGCAAACAAAACAATAGTTTGCAAGGATAAATTCAAAAAATAGAAATTCATTTTTGATAAAAAGTAAAAAAGAAGATATTAGTTCAAATCAGTAAATGGTAAATGAATTTACGTCTTTTTGCACATACTCAGATAAACACATCAGTTAGAAATCAGATCATGAAAAGAATCAAAGGCATGTCAAAATGTCATGTTCATGAAAAATTACAAAAAATTCACGGGACACATGCATGTCAAAATACGATCAAAGGCAACCTAAAACACAAAAAATGAAAAGCGTAAAGAATTATTCTAATTTTATTGTTCAGTCGTATTTGGAATGGTGTCATGATGCCCCTTTCCACGAATTACAAAACACACTATTGCCAGTATAATGGCCACACCTGCAACAGTACCAAAAACTGCCATACTTGCTTCTGCCATATTTTTGCAAATTTTATGAAATATTTAATATTTTCTTTCAATCAATTATCCTGAAAACTATGAGCAATCATGTGCAAAATAAAACGCTTAAAGTATACCTACAATGAGGTATTTCAGATGAAAATTGATCATGTCGCAATAGCAGTAAATGACGTGGAAAAAGCCGCTAAAACATACCAACAAGCACTAGGGATAGACAGCATAGAATTTGAAACTGTGGAATCTGAAGGCGTGAAAGTTGCAATCATTCATTTGGAGAATGGCAGAGTGGAGCTTATGCAGCCTACAAATGACACCAGTCCGATTAAGAAATTTCTAGATAAAAAAGGTGAAGGATTACACCACATGGCATTGGAGACAAACGACATAAAAGGAGAAGTGGAGAGAATGGAAGGGTGTGGAATACAATTTTTAGGCAAAATCAGACCAGGTTCTGCAGGAACCAAAGTTACTTTTATTCATCCAAAGTCATTGCACGGTGTTTTGGCAGAATTGTGCTCTCACCCCAATTGATGTTGGATGCAATAACAAGTCAGCACGTAGATCACAGGTACAGTTTATCCCACATTTTAGAAAAAAATAGGCCATGATATTCTCACAGATATGTCAAAGTTGGACTTTTTTTATTTTAGAAGTTTGATTTTGTCATTGTAATCATATGAACAAAAAGATCATTCAGTGTAGAACAAAATAAGATGTCCATTGAAATCTTGACGCACTAAATTCTATTTTTTGTCAGATGTATTCAGTTAGAATCAACATACCCAATATTGCAAGGCCTACAGAAAACCAGAAGTTTCTTTTCTTTAGAATGGACGTTTTTGGTTTTAATTTCTTGTCTTTGCTTGCCAGGATATTTTGATGGCAATACAAACAGAAAATCTGATTCTCATGTTTTTTTGCACCGCCGTTTTTCCACACTAGCTTTTCACATTGAGCACATTTCTCATTGTATGGTTTTTCAATTATAACGATGCAGTCATTGCACAAATTCATGTTACAATCATGTTCCTTATAGTGAGTTATCTTTCCCACATCTGATCCATTGCATCTTTCACAATCCATTTTCCTTCTTACGTGAGAGGGGTATTCAACTTATTTATTCTCTGAGTTTTTCCACTTTGCGATCATTATCCCCATTTTAATTGAGAAAAATATTGACGAATAGTCGACATGCTCCAAACCTAATGTAAAAATACCCTGTTTTTGCTGTAAACTGCATGAAGATCATGTGTAAATGCGGTTGTGAATCTCCTCTGACTGATTACGAGTATAGAAAATGGAGCGGATACAAGCGCGGTCATGAACCTTTGCCATGATTTGTCTTAAGACAAACTACAGATTCACAGTTTTAAAAATATAGACTGGCAGGTCGGATAAAAATTGCGTAATTATTTTTAAAAATAACCAACAAACCAAGGTAATCTAGCGTCACTAGTGTCACTTACTAGATCCTCATCGTAAAAGCGACACTAGCGACATTGTATTCAAAGTCATTTACTAATTATAACATTGGGTAACTTTGGTAAAAATGCTGTCAAAAATCCCTTCAGCTCCTCACTCTGTATTTCAGGTGCAGTATTCTCCCAAATCTTTAACTGATTGAATTTTGCCAGTTCGTAGAAAAGATCCTTATCCTCATCGCTGAATTCGTCATGTCCTTTTTTGTTTATTTTTCCACGTCTGCGCAATACGCCTTGTCTTCCTTCGCATTCCTCCTGATATTCTATGATAATTTTATTTTTGAAGTCTATCAAGTCCGGTACAAATTGACGAAATCCTTTTTTTCTATAATCCTCGGCCTGTTCCTGGGTCAAAGATGGTATTTTTTTCCAAGTGCCAAACTCGTCAATCACGATTCTAGTTTTACCCTCCGTGGTATCCGTATCAATTATGAAATCATAGTGATTTTTTTCATCAATTTCTTTTATCTGCCGGTGAATGCAAAATAATTTTTCAAGATCCTGTATTCCCAAGAACAAATTTACAGATCAAGGTATTTGACCAGAAGGTTATCCCACTATACCAATTTGATCCATGTTGGTCATCATCTTATGACTTGAGAAAAGTGAATATTGATTAATTAAATTTTGCGTATAATTTTCTCATAGTATTTTTTATTTGATCTTGGCAAACAGTGCAGCATGATGAAGATAGGAATATCAGACGGCATTCAAAGCCTGTAAATCATATCACCACCACTCATTACAAATTTAAAAACATCACAAAAGAAGATTTGCTGTTTTAATGTAAAAGTGCATTTAAGGCATCAGTTAAGAAAAGACGACATAAAGTTGCAAAATGTCCTTTTCATAAAGAAGCAAGTTCAGAGTCTAATCGACACTGCATAAATATCGTCTATTTTTAATTACTCAGACTTCACTATGTAAGTTTTACCAACGTCTCTTTTGTTTAAACGTCAAAGGTGACACATGTACAATCAGTTATTTCTGACTGTTTTCTTTTTCTTCTGCTTCATCCTTCAGCCTCTTTAACAATGTAAGATTGTGTTGTTTTGCAATTTTGTTTGCGTCTAAGGCGGACCATATGCCAATAATCACATAGCCAATTCCAGCAGTTAAAAACAACAACGCTACTGCTATGATTACTATTTTCTTACCCCTTGACGCATTTCCAGCATACCAAGTCCCGCTCCCAGCAAATAAGAACAGGGACAATACAATCGCCACTACAGGTGATTTCTTGTTAGCCTCAAATTCCAATAAAGTATCCGATCCATTTTTGTAATTTACATTGTCATGAATTGTTTTAAACGCTTGGATTTACGTTAGGATTATCTAGATTTATTAAATTCGTGAAATTACAACACTCAGAGATTAATTCAATTATTTATTTCCTCAAATGACGTCTCAGGATGAAAAGAGGCTTTTAATCCCATTAAACCCTCAAACAGGATTACAAACTAGGTTTCATGATAAACAACAGTGATGTTTACACATCAAGAAAACAGTACAAACATGCCACATTACACACAGATAGTGAATGTCAGTTTTAGTTAATGATGTGACAAAAATGTAAAACATTCATTCCATCATTTTCAAAGTGTCAGACGCCGTGATAATTCCCATGATTTTTGATTTTTTTGAGACCAGTATACACTTGGAATATCTTATCAATGGAACCAAGACGTTTGCAGGCGTATCCCAATCAACTATGGGCGGAACGGACTCCATGGTGTCTTCCAGTTTGGATTTTTTTAGTTCTGCATCACCCAGATCTGCCAGATGCTTTACGATTCCATCTTCAGACACCATCCCCACCACGTCTGAATCTCTGAAGACAGGTATTTGGCTAATTGAGGACTGATGCATTTTCTTGATTGCGTCATGAAGCGTGTTCGAAGGCTTTAGCTTTACAATGTCAGTGCTGCAAAAATCCCCTGCAGTGTGAGAAGACGATTCTCCCTCCAGTTTAGAAAGACTCTCAAAGATCTTCTTTGCTGTTTCATAGCTTGGCTGACTTCTTCCGGACTCTATCTGATTGATCATCGACGTGCTGACTCCAGTCATATTTGCAAGTTTTTTTTGAGTGATTCCTATCTTCAGTCTAATTTGTTTTATCGAGTCAATTCTAGGTAGCAATCAGTTTTCACATAGTTTGTATGGTTTTAAAAATTTGTTTTCCGATAACTCATAAAAATTAGTCATTTTTTCTAAAGATCTATTCTAATTTCCCGTATCTTTGCACATGTGTCTCAGAGAATTTATCATAACGAGCATGTTTAATGTAAGCATGCAAATACCAACAAAATAAAATTTGAACGTCATTTTTCATACGATTTGTCAAATATCTTAACAAGAAGATAAAACATACCACATTGGCAGGACAAGGATCTTTAATCTTAGGATTAATCTAGAATTTAGAGACCTGTTATTTGAGAAAATATTATTTTTTCTTTGGTTTAGCCTTGGATTTTGCTTTATTTGGTTGCTCAATTGCAGCTTGTGCTGCTGCGACAATTGCGATAGGAATTCTATGCGGTGACGCACTGACATAGCTTAGACCTTCACCGTGACAGAACTTGATCGAACTAGGATCTCCTCCATGCTCTCCGCAAATTCCGACTTCCATGTTAGGTCTTAATGCTCTGCCTGCAGATACCCCCATCTTTATCAGACTGCCAACACCGTTGACGTCAATTGATTGGAAGGGATTTCTTTCAAGCAATTCTTTTTCCATATATTCTGGAAGGAATTTTCCTTCAACGTCTTCTCGGCTGAAGCTGAATGTTCCCTGCGTCAGGTCGTTGGTACCGAAACTGAAAAATTCTGCCGTTGTTGCAAGTTCATTTGCAGTAAGTGCAGCCCTTACAACCTCAATCATGGTTCCAAAGTTAATCTTTAGTTTCATCTTGTGTTTTGCTTCAGTTTCTTTCTTTATTGCGTCATAGATTTTCTTGATATGGTTTAGCTCATCAATGCTGCTGATTTGAGGAATCATGATTTGCGGATGTGCCTTGATTTTTTTCTTTGTCAACTCCACCAGGGCGTCAAATACTGATCTAATTTGCATCTCATAGATTTCAGGATACGTAATTCCCACTCTCACGCCCCTATGGCCCATCATGGGGTTAATTTCTGCAAGTTCTCTGGCCCTCTTTAAAACAACTTTTGCCTTGCCTACATCATCTGTTTTTCCATCAGATTCCAATTTCTGAATTTTTTCAACTAATTCCTCAGGATTAGGCAAGAACTCATGCAATGGCGGATCCAGCAATCTAATGGTAACCTCATAGCCTTCCATTGCCTCCAGAATTTCAATAAAGTCACTTTTTTGCAGCTGTCCCAATTTACTTAGTATTTTGTTTCGCTCTTCAATGTTTTCAGCCATGATCATTTCTACAAACAGGTTAATTCTATCACTGCCGTTGAACATTCTCTCTGTTCTGCACAGTCCAATTCCCTGAGCACCAAACTTTCTTGCAAGTTTTGCCCCTTCGGGCGTATCGGCATTTGCCCGTATTCCCAGTGTTTTTGTTTTCTGTGCCCATGCCAAAATTTGTTCAAAGTCTTTTGTCATTTTTGGCTCGACTGTCGGAATATCTCCGACATAGACAGTACCCTCGCTTCCGTTAATTGAAATTGTTTCTCCGGCCTTTATTGTAATTCCGTTTGCAGTACAGGTCTCATCGTCATAATTGATCTTTAGTTCAGGACAACCCACAATACATGGCTTGCCCATTCCTCGCGAGACAATTGCCGCATGTGATGATTTTCCACCCAGACTTGTCAGTATACCCTCTGAAGAAAAGAATGCAGGAACGTCTTCAGGTTTAGTTTCTTTTCTTACCAAAATTACTTTGTTTCCCGCATCTCCCAACTCTATTGCCTTCTTAACATTAAATTCAACTATCCCGCTTGCAGCCCCCGGAGATGCGGCAATTCCTTTTGCCAATAATTTATAATCTTTAACTTTTGATTCATCCATTGTCCTGTGAAGCAATGCCTCCAATTGCTGTGCAGGTATTCTTGTAAGCGCTTTGCTTCTATCAATTAATTTTTCCTTTACCATGTCTGCAGATGTTTTTACCAGTGCAGATGCACTCATCTTTGCAGTTCTTGTTTGAAGTAAATAGAATTTTCCCTGTTCAATTGTAAACTCAATATCCTGAGGCTCTCTGAAATGTTTTTCCAGTTTTGCACATGCATTGCTAAGTTCCTTGTGTGACTTTGGCATGTCTTTTTTTAACAATTCAATGCTCATTCCCGTTCTTACCCCTGCAACAACATCTTCCCCTTGTGCATTGATCAGATACTCGCCTTCAAGCTCTTTCTTTCCGTTATGACCATTTCTTGTAAATACTACTCCTGTTGCACTGTCGTCACCCATATTTCCAAATACCATTGTAACCACGTTGACTGCAGTCCCGTTGGCGATATCTTTTGTAATGTTATTCTTTTCACGATAAACTATTGCCCTTTCACCCATCCAGCTTTTGAAAACAGCCTCAATTGACAGTATTAATTGCTCATCAGGACTGTCAGGGAATTTCCTTTTTGTGTGTTCTTCACAGATTTTTTTGTATTCGGATACAATTACTTTTAACGATTCCACAGTAAGCTTGCTGTCATCTGCAACTCCTTGTTTAGTTTTTGCAGAATCCAACACTTCGTCAAATTTCTCATCATTTACTCCAAAAACGACTTTTCCAAATAACTGAATAAATCGCCTATACGAATCCCATGAAAATCTGGGATTTTTTGTCTGTTCTGCAAATCCTTCTACCGTTTTTTCATTTAATCCCAAATTTAGAATAGTATCCATCATTCCAGGCATTGAGATTGCAGCGCCGGATCTAACAGAAACCAACAGCGGATTTTTTGTAGAATTCCATTTCTTGCCTGTCTTTTTTTCCATTTTTGAAATATTTTTCATTACTGCAGGCATGACATCTTTTGGAAGTTTTTGTTTGTTATCATAATACGCGTTACAAACTTCAGTTGTGATCGTAAAGCCCGGCGGTACTGGGAGTTTCAATCGAGTCATCTCACTCAATCCTGCACCTTTTCCACCAAGAAGCATTCTTTTTTTGCTGTCTGCTTCTTCAAATGCATAAACGGGCTTGTTTTTTGCCATGCAGAATTGAATAAACTATTTGGCTTTTTAAACTAATGCCTTGGAAAATTCTGAAATAGTTTTATTCCAATTTTTTGCTTTGATGATTCCACTTGCAACCAAGATCCCCTCTGATCCAAGCTCCGCAGCTTTTGCCACATCTTCACCGGATACAATGCCCGCACCACAAAGTAGTTTGGTCTTATTTTTTGATCCGTTGACTATGCTTGCAGCCTTTGCAATAAGTTCAGGTTTTTCTGTAGATACTGCCTTGCCAGATCCAATCAACTCCGGAGGCTCTATTGCAATGTAATCAGGATTCATCTTGAGGTATTTTCTGACTTCTGCCACATCCTTTACACAAAGAATGGACATCATCTTTAGGTCACTCAATTTTAAAATTAGTTTTTTGATTTCGTTACTTGAAATTCTATGTTCACTGTGATTGATCAACGATCCCGCCACTTTAGATTTCTTCAATAGTTCAGGGATTACAAATCCCGTCGTACTTCCAACTTTAGAGTCATCTACATGTTGAGCCAAAATTGGAATTGAGCTATTTGACACCAAACCGATCAGATGTTGCGGCGGTGAAATTACAATTTTTACTTTATATTTTTTTGACACTTTCTCTGCCGTTTTTACAAACTTGATTATTTTATCTCCTGAAATTTCTTCATAATTCTTGCAATTAATTACAAACATGCTTCGATCTAAAAATTACTATTTTATAACCTATTGTAAAATATGTCAACGTTCCATTTATTGTAAGATTGCATCATGCAGCCTTTGACTTGACATCGTATCTTCTCTTCATACCCAATACGATCATCATCAAAATGACTGCTGTGATGTTTGTGCCTATGATGAATACATCAGAGACTATTATTCCATAAATTAACCACAAAATTGCCCCTGCAGATATAAATATCATAAGAAATTTTGAGACGTCTTTTAGGCTTTTTGTCTTGTATCCCTTGTAGATTTGCTCAACCCATCCCGACAGAATCAGGACTCCTGCAGTCACTCCGAGCATGGTCAGTAGTGCCCCGTCAACTTCCATGTCCTATACTAACTCCAAAAGAATTCATCCAATCCTGTTTGTTTTGGTTTTCCCAGCATCGTGTCAAAGTCCAAATCCATGGATGATGTGATTTGTTCCAACGTCGACTCTAGGAACTCCATGTATTTCTTAGAATCAATCTCTTCTTTCTTTGCAAGTTCCACAGGCTTTACTCCAGGTTTGTTCAGGATTTTGATAAACGAGATTTTGTCCCCCTTCTTTATCTCCCTGATTGACTCTAGCTGCTTTGCAGCCCGGATATGCTGAGGGATTGTTTTTACATATTCTGATGGCGCCTTGCTTAGCATCACGTTAAACGTCAAGTCCTCCAATGGAATTTCTTTCGCTTCCACTTTTTTACCACAAATTGAAATCTTTTCGGATATTTGCTGCTTTGCCTTTACAAAGTCATCCATCGTTTGTACCTTGGACAAGATTTCAACGAGTTCATAAAATAATTTTTTGATGAATGCAGGAGTGTGAGATTTTTTTCCAGTGAGACCCTTGACATCAACCTTGCCAGACTTTGTGACCCCGAGATAGTTTTTCTTTCTGTTGCTCAATACACAGTACCTGTACGTTTTGTCAATTTCCAAATCTACGCCGTGATCCTTTTTTGCCTGCTCAATGATGAGATGAATTTGTTCAGGAGTAGGATTCTTAAGAAACAACGAGTCCGTGTCCCCGTACAAGACTTCTATTCCGTGGACTTCACATTTCTTGATGGTTTCCAAAATTGTATGCCTTCCAATTGCAGTTGTCGCTTCTGCCACAGGTAGAAAATACAATGGAAATATTTCAGCACCCATTACTCCATAACTTGCATTTAGAATCACTTTGAGTGCCTGGCTGACTACGGTGTATTGCTGTCTTTGATCATCGGTTAGAGTCTCCTTTTTGGACAAGCTCTTGTAATAATTCACCCTCAAGTCTCGCAATGAGCCTATGATCAATGAGGTAAGGCCATTTTTCTTAGAACATGTCCAGTGATTAGTCTGAGGAATAATTTCTTTTTTGCATTCTTCGTGACCGCATCTTACAGTCTCATAGGACAAGTTTCGAACCTTTATGATACTGGGATACAGGCTTGCAAAATCCATCACCACCACATCAAAATGAATTCCCTCCTTTGGCTCTACAACTAGACCGCCACGATATTTCTTATCCTTGATCACAGCGTCAGACATCACCCCCTCTGATCTTTTCTGCAAATCTTCTCGTTTTGGAATTAGACAGTTTCGTCTTCGGTGTTCATAGTACAGCAGACTCCTGATCCATTGGGACACTCCAAGCCTCGCAATGTCATCCATCGGCATTCTTCCAATCCTTGCAATGATGACAAGAATGTCAATCAGCAAGTCATGGTTGAAGCTTGTCAGCTCATACGTAAGCAAGGCATCATTGTAGCAGTAATTTGCCGTTTGGTAAAGCGAAAGCTCATCAAATTTCAGCCCATAGTCTATCTTCTCTTTTCCAAGCAATGCCTTTGAGACGCTGTTTAGCGAAAAGTCAGTATACTTTTGACTGAAAACATAAATTTGAAACGAGCGATTCGAAAGGATTTTGTATAAATCAAGGTGTACACCTTCTTTCAGAGTTGCTGAATCCCTCATCATGTAAAATGGGTTTTCTGAATTTTTTATCCCCAATCGTTCTGCCCTGTTGTACAGATATGGCAAATCAAACTCATCTCCGTTGTATGTCAAAACAAATGGAAATGTCTTGACTATTTCAAATGCATCCTCTATCATTTTTTTCTCACCACTTAACTCATAGAACTTGATCTTGATGTTCGGTTCCAGCTCGTTTGTTCCCTCTTTTGTTCCCTCAGTTTTGAGTACAAAGATCTGATCAAATCCGTCAGAGCCCTTCAGTCCGATAGCTGTAACTTTTTTTTCTGCAAGCTTTGGGTCTGGGATTCTTCCAACTACAGCTTCCACCTCAATGTCCACGCTGAGTCTCTTTAGCCTTGGAATTGGCTGGTTCAGCAAATCTGCCCATTGCGAAATGAATGTTTTAAACTCTTCTGCATCCACCATGCTGTTACTGTCAACCTTGTCCCACAGCAAGCTTTTCAATGCAAGTTTTACCTCTCCTGAAATTTCCAAATCATGAGGGACAATATTTCCATCTTTTATCTCGTAATACTTTCCAACGATTAATTCTCTATCATAAAGATAAGTTTCATAGTATTTGATGTCAGATTCCCATGTTTCAATTTGGTTTCGTATGCTTTCTCCAAAATTCCCACCTATTGCCAGTGGATTATCTGCAATTATTTTTGACAGTTGTATTTCATGGTCTTTAATTAAATCATATTTTTTGACAGATTCTATCTTTAGCACGTCATCCCTTTCTTGAAGAAAATCCAATTCTTCGTGAGACAGTCTTGAATAGCAATATGGCCTGTGACCAGTTTCATCATGCCAAAGAATTAGCTTTTTAGACTCTGGCTCGTAGAATTTTAAGACAACTGATTTCAAAACGCCGTCATATGCAGCTGACACCAGCATTGCAGGCAACATGGATTCAATTTTTTTGCTATCTTCCATATTTGCTTGCATTTTCTCACACAGAATTTTCGTACTTTGCCACTAGTTCTTTTGCCCATCTCTCAATTTTGCTTTTATCCAAATGTATGACTTCAACTCCAGCTTCCTTTAACAGATCATAATCCGTTTCAGGATACACGTCAAGACAGACAAATTTTTTGATTCCGATCGTAATTGCCATTTTGGTACATTCCAGGCATGGAACAAACGTAGTATACAGAATCGCCCCTTTTACCCCAGCTTCAATTCCTAGAATTGCACAATGCATAATGGCATTTGCCTCCGCATGATTGCACAGGCACCGGTCAAGGGAATCTCCGGATTTAATCTTGCCCTCCATTCTAAGCTGACATCTCTTGCATCCACCCTCAAAGCAATTTTTGATGCCAGGAGGTGTTCCGTTGTATCCGGTTGCCAGCTGTCTGTTGTCTCTGACAATTACTGCACCTACTTGTCGGGTTAAGCAATTTGAACGCAGTTTGGCAAGCTCTGCTTGAAGCATAAAATATTCATCCCAATCAGGCCTGTCAAAAGAAACTTTCACATCGATGCTATCGGACCGTTCAATATATGGATCACCCTGATTGAATTTTTTGATGCGATCAATAATGCGTATTAGCGTATACAATGATGAAATTATCCACACAAAAGTGACAAAGACATAACATTTTGCTATACGAAAGCATAAAATCAATAAATTGTGATTTCTTTATATCAAATGACAGAATTTGTTGAAAAAAAATATGTTCAAAAAAATGCTATCGAAAAAAGAGACTATCAGGTAAATCTTGCAGTGCAGGCAACAAAGGAAAACTGCATCATCGTGTTACCTACAGGTCTAGGAAAAACAGCCGTCGCATTACACGTGATTGCAGAATATATTTCAAAGGGAACCGGCGGAGTATTATTTTTAGCCCCTACAAGAGTTCTAGTCAATCAGCATTATGAATTTCTCAAAAACAATCTCACCATAGAGGACATCTCCCTCATCACCGGAGAAGACTCAATTCAACACAGGGCAAGACTTTGGACAAGCAGCATAATTTGCGCAACACCGGAGATTGCCAGAAACGATCTTAACAGAGAACTAGTATCCTCAAAGCAGTTCAACCTCGTAATTTTTGACGAGGTTCACAGAACCGTCGGAGATTATGCCTATTCGGGCATTGCTCAGCGTTTTGAGGGTTCGTCTGCAAGGATTGTGGGAATGACGGCCACCTTACCAAGTGAAAAGGAAAAAGCCACCGAAATTTTAACAAAGCTCAGAATTACCAGCGTTGCAGAACGAACAGAAGACAGTCCGGACGTAAAGCCATACACCCAGAAAACGGAAACTGAATGGATAAACGTAGAACTTCCGGCGGAACTAAAGGAGATTCAGACATTGATAAAATTAGCATTGGATGAAAGGTATGACACCCTAAGAAAAAATGGAATTCGCCTCACAGAGCAGCAATCCCTTTCGGCCCTACTCAAAAACAGGCCGTTTGTATTGTCCCAAAACAGAAGCTCAGCAAAACCGCTATTCACTGCAATCAGAATTCATTATGCACTAAACATTCTTGAAGCGCATGGTATTACTCCATTTTTAAAATTTTGTAACCGTGCAAAATCAAAAAAAGGTATTGGAGTAAAAGACCTGTTTGAGCTTGATCCAAACTTTACAAGAGCCATTAGTTTGGCAAAAGAGGCACAATCGCATGGAATAGAGCACTCAAAGATTCCAAAGCTCAAGGAAATCATAGAATCTGTCCCAGGCAAGGTATTGATTTTTACAAGCTATCGGGATTCTGTTGATCTGATTTTTGATCAGCTTACAAAGCTTGGAATTTCTGCAGGAATACTGATTGGCAAGTCGGGAGTGACAGGGTTAAAACAAAAGAAACAGATTGAGACCGTGCAGAATTTCAGAGACGGACTTTTTCGGGCTTTGGTTGCCACCAGAGTCGGAGAAGAGGGATTGGACATTGCCGAAGTCAATCAGGTAATTTTCTATGACAACGTGCCAAGCTCTGTGAGATTCATACAGAGAAGGGGAAGAACCGGAAGAAAAGATACAGGCAAGCTGGTGGTGCTGATTGCAAAAAATACAATAGATGAGACATACTACTGGATAGGACGACGTAAGATGACTGCTGCAAAGTCAATGGGGAGTCAGATGACGCAGGTTCTAGAAAAAAATCAGGGAATTGAATCAAAAAAAACTGGACTGGATGCGTTTCTCTAGTTTTTGTACTGTTTTGTGATATCCTCAAAAATCATCTGTTTTCTTTGAATTACCTTATTTTTCATTCCAGATTCCAAATGATGTATACTACTCTTCTTTGCAACTAGCATGTTTTCCAATCTCAAATCAAATTGGTTTTGAAGGAAATTCTCGACTCCTGTAAATCCTCCTTCAATCTTCAGGCTTTCAAATGCTTCCTTTGCCAGATTATTGATAGATTTTTCCAAATATAACAGAATTTCATCCATCATTTTTTCAGAAAGTACCATGATAGGCATGATTTCAGGACTGCAAAAAATGTTACGTGTCACATGTTCATTTTATGATGTGAGGTGCAAGGATATTTTCCCAACTACAGGTTTGAAGTAATGTTTCATCAGCAGAATTCTCTCAAAATAGAAAAACAAACTCAAGATTGAAAGGTCACGGCAGTCAACCAAATTCTAAAAACGGTTACTCAGACATCAGGAATAATTTTCAGAACGAAGAAATAAAATTTGGAATGTCAATCATCCTAATCTTTTGATTATGTGATATCCAAATTCTGTCTTGATTGGATCTGAAATTTCTCCAATTTGGAGTTTGAATGCAGCGTCCTCAAATGGCTTTACCATCATGCCTTTTGTAAAATAACCCAAATTTCCGTCTTTTTTTCCACTGCCTTTGTCAGTTGAGAATTCTTTTGCCAGATTACCAAATTTTTCACCAGCTTTAATTTTTTCTAAAATTACAGTGGATTCACTTTGTTTTTCAACAAGAATGTGCGAACATTTTATCTTATTACTCATTTCAGTACTCTTTCTCTACCACATTATTGTTTTAATAAATGAATTGTAAAGATCATGTATACGATTCAAAATGAAACAGGAAAAGAAGGTCATGACACAACCTTGTCACAGTCTTCAGAGACATGAAACATCTGAACAGAAAGGACATTGGATTTTTTATGATTTTAAAAAAATAAAAAGTAAACCCTAGGAAAACTAAAAAACACTATGCCACATTGTTTTTTTAATGTCAAGTGATGAGTCAGATGATTCTATTACTTTTAGGTCATATCCGCTTGAAAATGATGATCACTGTAAAACCCTGATCAAGATAGAACCTGACCAAATGGAAAAGATTGGAATATCAGAGGGCGATATCGTCAGGATTACAGGCAAGGACAGTACGATTGCATTCTGCTTTTCATCAAGCCAAAAAGAACTTGAAAGGACAAAATCACAAGACATTCCAGTAGAATATCTCAATTCATCTCACAAAAAAACAGAGCATCCAAAAATGATAATGAGCAGTCTCGTGTCCAGAAATGCTTGTCCGTCCAAAAGGGCAAGACTTGTCAAGCTAGAAAAACTTCCCATCAAAAGTTTCAAAGATGTCATTCCAGAGGCCACTACCGTTATTTTGGGCACTATGGAGTTTGCAGAAAAAATAATGCCCAACTACAAACGCAATATTGATTTTTCACTACTGTTTGGAAGGTTGATAAAAGAAAAAGAAAGAATAAGCATTCCTTTTTTGCCAGACTATGCGCAGCTAATTGAAAAAAAGGGTTCAAGGAAAAGGCCTCAGCATCCCGTAAATTTTGCATCCCTGATCATTGATGCAAAGCCAGAAAAACATGAGTTCTGGCTCGTCACAAAGAACACGAAATTTGAATTTCAAGATGTCAGCATGAATGAATTCAGGGGAAAAGCGCCAAAACCAGAAGCCTTGTCACTACTCAGAGTGATTCCAATAGTAAAGAAATTACATGCGTATGACACGAACATTATGTTTGCATCAGTTGAAGTTTTTGAAAACACTATGAAGATAAACTGGTACACCCAACAACGAATCAAACTTCCGGACAGTGTCCCATCAAACTCCTCAAAGTTCAATGCCATGAACATCCGTCCAGATAGCCCGGAGCTGACAATTGAAATCAAGGATGATTTGGGCAACATGTATTCAGACGGACATTCTGGCGGAGGCGGAGGCGGAAGTTTTCCTGATCCGTCAACAAATGAGATTGTATCTGATTATTCTGGCGAATATAGATTTTTTTCCACGCTGGATCCCGGTGCAAAAGAAATTACCATCATCGTAAAAGAGATAGCATGGGTAAAAAGAGAGCGTCGACAAATTCACACCACCCCAACGCCATCAGATGTAAGATCTATGAATCATTCTGACGATAAACTCTCCATTTTGGAAGGTTCGTGGGAATTCAAAATAATCCTTTGAGCTTATTTCCCAGGTCTACAAAAGAATACGGTGATGATTCGGAATCAGACGGATGCAAGGCGCACATAAAGAAGAAAACAACATTACTACTTTAAACCCCAGCTTGCCTTATTGTTTGGAACAATCTTCAAAAACGGTGCTTCATTTTCTTTCCATGGATCTCTTCTCACCCATGCAAACTTTTGATGAAACATGTCATACAGTTTCTTAAACTCCAAACCAGTCTCAATCACTTTTACCTTGCCTTGAATGCATACAGCCTTATGCTCTCCAGATTTGTAAACGTCAATCACCACCCCCGCCCGAGAATTTAATTTGATGTTCTCATATGCCCGCGTCTTGTAATCTGTAGATATGATTATCATTCCGTCGACAAAAACAAAGGATACTGGCTTTACATGCGGAACGTCGTCATGAGACGTAGCCAACCTTGCACATTCCAACGTTTTTAGAAACTCTGTCTCTTTTTCGCTAAATTCAATCAATTAAAAATTCGTTCTCGTATTTCAGGTATGTGCTTGTATACAATGTCTCTAATCTTAGCTTGATCCTCTTCAGTAGGCGTTTCTTTTTGCGAACTCAGAATTACACCGCCCATTCCCAGTGCCATTCCCATGACAATCCCATAGACAAATTCCTGCGGATTTTCCACATTTAGAACCTCTTTATTTTCCTTGATCTCGTCCAGATACGACGGAATTGTTGATACGGCTCCGTTGATTACCTGAAGAATTAACGACTCCAGCTGATCCTCACTCATAGATTTCATCAGGATGATTTCTTAATAAATTTGCACCTAAGCTTTTTAATCCTATTTTTTTGAGTAGATGCATGTTCTCGTTTTTTACCACAAAGGAGGCAAATGCAGCATTGCCAGATGTTATAAAAAAATTTGAGTATTCTTTGGCAAAAAATACAGAGGTAAAAAAAATAGAGCAGGAATTGCAGATGAGTATCTCCACTACAAATTCATTTGAATCGTATGTGAACCTAAAACAAAAGCTGAATACGGCAATTACAAGATTCTACGAGTCTGTCGAGATGTTGGAAAACACAGGAGTTGTCGTAAAAAGCATCGAGCAGGGTTTGCTAGATTTTCCTTCAAAGAGATTCGAAGAGGAGGTATGTCTTTGCTGGAAATATGGCGAGACAGTGATTAAATTCTGGCACGAAAAGGACTCGGGATTCATGGGAAGAAAGCCAATAGAAGTCAGTGACGAGTCCCTAGTCTAATTACCATATGCACAATCATCTAACATCCAACATGCAATACTTCCAATTATAAAAATAACACACATCAAATTACGTCATAAAATTATTCTCAGAATAGATGGAATAAAGCTCATGCAGACATACTGCATGATCAGTCATGTCACATTGGATCTACAGTGATTGACAGTTTGGATGACTTGATATCATTCCAGGCATTTGTTGCCACATCCAGCAATGCATCTATTGTCAGAGACACCTCTTTTGATTGAGTTTCGTTTGATTTCATAATTAATTAACGTGATTTTTCCTTAATAATTACACGTAGAACTGATAAATCATCCATGCTGTTTTAGACAATTTTTTGTTGTCAATCAAGACAATCTTGGAATCTAATCAAACATGATTTAGGATTTCAACTTTATCGTGATTTCCTCCCCGTTGCCAACAGGCGTTGTAATGGTTCGAAGATTCAAATTCTGTTTTATATAATCTGAAAAATTTTTCATGTCAGGTTTGTACTTTTCAGGATACAGCATGTTGTCAGTAACGATTACGCCGCCAACAGACACCATAGGCAAGATCAGATCAAAGTATTCAACAATATTTTCCTTGTCTGCATCAATTAGAACAAAACCAAAATAATCTTCATATTTTTTTGTAAACTCAGTTCCCGCAGTATCTTCATTGCCAATCCATCCATTATCGTAATCATATCTGCAATTCCAGCTTTTTGAAAATTCTCCCTTGCTCTTTTGATCTTGTCGGGATTTTGCTCGACTGTGATGATTTTGCCTGACTGTTCATAAATGGCTTCCGCACACCAAACTGTAGAATATCCTGTGGATGTCCCAATTTCAAGCATGTTTTTTACATTTTTTATGCGTAAAATCATGTTTAGTAACTCTCCAGTCTCTTTTGTGATTGCAAGCATTCGATCTTTAGGTGCAATGTCGAATTTTTTTGATCTTTCCAATGTCGACTGCTCTTCTAATTGCTCAAGCACATTAGCAATGGACTTTATCACGAAATATCATATTTTTAAAATAATTTAATCATATCTGCATGCATCTAAGACACTCAACATTGCAAGAATTTCTTGAATGTGAATCTAAGATCAGTCCCTGGTGACATATACAGTACCACCGTATTTTCTGCAAGACAGAATGGGTTTGCTAGTGTTGTCATCTGAAACCCCACCCCCTACAAGAAATGCGTATTTTCAGTTTGGTTTTATTCTTTTATCATGATTAAGCGAAGTTGAAACGATTGCAATTACCAGCAGCATTCCAAATACGATAAAGACTCCAAAATAGATTTCGATGCTGGAGTTCACAATGTTGACGTACTACATCTGTTTTTAACTTGAAACTTGAAATGTGAACATCATCAATGTTATTTTAGATTCTGTCTCATCATATTGTCCAATCATGACATGAGGTCTTATGAATAAAAATGATTTGGATTCAGAGTAAACAACTGCCATAAAACTTACAGCGACACATACCGCAGTACCAAGAACTGGAATTATTTTATTCATATCTTGCCAATTATTTGGTAACTGTTATTGTTCCAGTTTGCCAAGGATGTACCATGCAAAAGTAGGGGTAATCACCCACCACATCAAATTTTAAGGCATACGTTGCATCAGGCTCCGCCATTCCAGAATCAAATAATCCTGTCGGACCATCGTTTGGGCCTCCCGAGGTTATAGTATGCATTGCATCATCATAGTTTTTCCATTCAATTATTTGACCTTCTTTGATTGTAATTTCTTCAGGTTCAAAACAATGTGCAATTTCTTCACATCCAGGAACAGAACTGCCCTGAGGGACTGATATCGTATAGGTCGGTATTTCGCCGTATTCAGGACTGGATACTTTTCTTACGGGCTCATTTCCGCTGCCCATTTCCAAGCAGTTCGTATATTTGATAAATTCTGCAGTATACTGATCATGCGCATTACCATGGTCGTAAAAAGATGCGGGTATTGTCAATTCAACACCAGGCATAGAGCCCAGCTGTTGGCGAAGCTTTCCGTCATTTACATTGCAGTCGACATGCTCGTAAATTCTATCGTCCCAGTAATCATAGCCCAAGCTCAGCCTTAATTCATTGCCCGTAACGTTGTCAAATGCACGTACGTCGAGTTCAACATTATGCCTACGATCACGTTCATCAACTATTGCATCAGGATATCTGTCCAAGAAATTTTTGTATGATTCTTTGACTTTCATTAATTGAAATTGCTTGTCACTGTCTGCAAACAGTTGGGCAAAATTAGATTCATTTTGTAAATATACACTTAATGTAAAAAATGGCGTTAAGATTGCAAGGGATGCAATACCTACAACAATGCCTAATTTTGCATATGTCTGTAATTGCATTCAGTCTTTTTTTTAATAAGAGCCTGATAAAGGATTCTACTCCTTTTTAAAAACAGAAATTTAAGACTTTTTCATAGTAAAATTGTCAGGTATCAAATGAATTTTACAATACTCGCTTCTTGTCAGAATCAGAATTTATCCGAACTGTTAATTGTAAATACAAGGGCAAGGAGGCCTAGAAATACAATCAGTATTGAGATACAGGCAATTATCAAACATATTTTTTATGATTTTCTAAACTCTAATGTCACCATATCCATCATGAATTTTAAGAAATCAGAGAGCGACTTGTTTTTCAATTGTTTCAAATTCCATTCCAGTACAAGATCGTCATAAAACTTCCATTCAGCCACGTCTTTTTTGAGATGAGTAGTCATCATTGCTTCAAATTCTTGGGTATTCCAGTCCACAGGACACAGCTTGCTACTCATTTGGATCAATTTTCCATCCTTCATTTGAAACGGATATGACTTGCACACACTGGGCTTGATGTCATGTACAGTGCAACGAAAGATATCTTCGGATTCTTCAAGAAACATGCATTTTTCGTCTTTTTGTTTTAATGCAAGATCTAGTAATCCTTCGTTTACATTTATTCCAAGATCAAAATCCTTTGCGCCATAAATTTCTAAAAAATTCTCCGGAGCCATTTTTAATCCTGTTGAAAGACGATAGATATCGTGAGCATTGACAAATATCACATATTCTTTGCAACAGTTTGTATCACATGAATCGCAAGGGAATTCGCCTTTCTTTAAGACATTCAAACTTTTTGTGACTGTTTTAGATTTCATACATCATAAGCCAAATTTCGCATATTTAGGCACAATGGAATGCAAGAAAAGAGTCAATACAAATAGAAATTTGAACTTGGATGGTTAAATTGAATGAAAAAAATATCGTGCCAGAATAGATTTGGCAGTAGATCATTTGGCCTTTTTTGGTAATGAATTTACAAAATGGATTATTGGCAACATCTAAAAAGAGAACACCCCATACTTATGAATAAAATTGTGTTATGTCTTGAGATTAAGCGAAAATAAATTGTTGGCAAAGTTATTAGTGGTTCAAATTCAATTAGGAGCACAACATGTAGGGGGATATAGTTAGTGGTGTTATTTTTGTACCCACGTGAAACAAAATTAAAACGAGTGTCTTTTTGGAAGAAATATGCGATATGGTTTAGTTGCTCCTTAAAATTGAGCACATATTTTTTGTTTATGATGATGAATAATTTCAAATAATAATTCATGGGATTTTTAATTAGAATTAATCTGCATTACAGATGCACACGTAAATAAAAAAAAGAGTTGAGATTTTGCACTAGTGGGGGTAGAATTTAACTCTATGAATAGAGTATGTCTTTATGCAATTATTTGAGGATAAAAAATGATTTTTGTTCATTAAAGAGAGACTTTGAATTCTCAGGACCCTTCCAAAATAGAGGGTTTGTGATTGGATGTCGACATGGTTCCCATATTTGGAGATCCTGATCCTATTGCATAATCTTGATCAATATACAATAGAATTGAAACACCAGCTAGAATTGTCATTACTGTGACCAATTGGACTTTATGTAAAATATTCATTATCGTGTATCAATTTGAAAGGGCAAAATAATCAATTCAGAGTCATAATTAATAACAAAAGTTCTAATTCCAGTAGAACTAAATTCTTCATCTATCATTTGTTTTTTAAATACAAATTTACCATCATGATCAAGCTTTACTAAATCTACAGCTCCAAATTGTATTTTATTATGATTTATCATACTTAAAGCAAAACTATTTTTTTTGCTATCATGGATTTGGCCAAAAATTGTAATAGTTTCACCAACTTTAGTTTCTTGATGATTATGAATCCAGATGAAATTTTTATCATCTTCTATAGATGTGAGATATTTTCGTTCAAATAATTTGGCCACAGAATCCGAAAATACACATACAGTATCATCATTACTAATTTTTTTCAGTTGTATCATAGTTCTATCACAAATAATTTCTAATTGATCCGAGTAGCTTAGATTAATTTGATCCCTCATGGACCGTGGAACATTTTCACCAACTGGAGGAGAAGCATAAGCAGGAACTACTATTGAAAAGACCAGTGAAATAATTAATAATTTTATTAAAGTCATAAAAATAAAAAGAAAAGGAGGGTTAATGAATCAACTCCAGAGATTTGCAGTCCATGAAGTACATGTTGGATTAGTTTCGTTGATGGCCACCATTTCGTTGTCTGCAAGACTTCCATCTTGAACATCACCTTCAATAGTCATTTCTCCGCAAACAGCTGTTTGTGCTGCTCCATTTGTAGCATCAACAACACCGTCAGCGAAATAATACATGTCTGCATCATCTACAAGGTCCCAATTAGCACTAGTGTATGTTATAGTTGAAGTGTGCTCCATTGCAGTATGGAATTTTACATCTACAGCGTCACCCATTTCATCAACGGTACAACCACCTTGACAGCCTTTTTCAAAGACTGCAGCTGCAGTAGTTGTGTTGAATTCTTCACCACCACCAGTATATTGTGCTTGTAGATCACCAAATCCAGTACCATCATAGTAAGACCATGTTGAACCTGAATGGTGTACTGCAAAGTATTGGTTTGTTCCATCAGAAGATACTGCGCCCATTGATTCAGCGTAGTGTTTGTTTGTACCACCTAGGAATGCTTCAGCAAAGAATTTTGCTGTTGTTTGAGCATCTTTGTCTACAAAGTAACCAACATGATGAATATAATCATCATCATCAATCATTTCAATAAAGTAGTTATGATTCTCATCCATACTCCAATCAAAATCATGATCTCCAGATGCAGATTCTATCTCAATTACAGTCTTTAGACCTTTTTGTGCAGCGTTATTTTCTTGACTATCTGCAGCAGCGAAAAAGTTTGTGTAATCTGTAGCATATGCATTTACAGGCAATGAAATTGTAACTGTTATTGCAGCTAGTAGTACAAATAATGAAATTTTAGAATTCATTATTGTGCTCCATAAGCTGATGCGAATTTGTTATCTCCTTCACCAGCTTTCAATTTTATCATTGTACCTTTGAAGTCATTTGGTTCATCACCATATACGCCTACAATATTCATTAAGTATAGTGCATCTACAGCATTACCATTAGTTCTTACTTCAAGATTAATGATCTGAGATTCACCAGCTTTCAATGATATTGTTTCAGGAACAACTTTTGCAGTCATTCCATGTGGCATTTTGATGTCGTCCATTTGATTGCCATATGTTGCATGGAACTTTATTGTGCTTGATTGATCACCGCTTGCTGTAATAAGTATAGGATAACTTTGTGAGTCAGTCTTACTTAATTCAGCCCAAGGTGTAGCACCTGTAGCATCACTGTATTTAGATAATTGTGCTTCTGATTCAGGGTAATTGAATGAGAATGGATCACCTAATCCAGATCTTGCTGTGGGTTTAGTTCTTTCTTCGGCTTCAATTTGTGTTGCACCAATTCCGAGTGAAGCTACTGCAATAGCAATAACTCCAAACATAATTAGTTGTTTTTTTGTTGTCATTGCATTTCTATTATTGTAATTGTTCATAACAAATTCTTCAATCTTAATTGAACTAATTCTTATATAATTCTCCAATAATTTTAACAAAACAAATTCTCCAATAATTTTATTATCTTCATAGATTCCAAGCATATGTGGTGGAATCTAAAGAAAAGGATGTCAATTTTCATAAAATCAAGGTATTTTCTTCATATGATGAAAAACTGAAACTACTTGGAGAATTACTAAGTAACAAATCCAGTCGTAACATCATAAAATTACTTATGGATGGAGAATATTATACAAATGAAATAGCAAACAAACTCGATTTACGCCCCAATCTAGTTATTCACCATCTAAAGAAACTAGAAGAGTTGGGATTGTTGGAAATTACAAACAAAAAGATTGTAAAGAAAGGAAACCAACATAGATATTTCAAAATAAATCCAAGTTTGCTTATCACACCGAAATACACTAAAGATGAGATTAAAAAGAATGGAATTTTTCAAAAAATGTTCAGAGATGGAATAAAATTTTCATTGATAGCCGTTTCTTCAATTCTGTCTTGGTTTGCTCTTCAACCCGAAGACGGGCCAGGTGCACCAAATATTGATGATTCTATTGTTATTGATCCCATCATAGTTTCATTAACAATTGTCATAATAGGATTAGTTCTGGAAGTAATTCATTTAAGAAAAAAGAAAAAGAAGGATTATTGAATGGAATTACCCATTCTAATCAATTCTTGATCAGACACTTCTGCAGAAATGGAATACAAGATTCCATTTTCATACCAAGCTATTTTGGGATCATCGTTTATGTCCCCTGGTACAATTATTGCAGAGATACCTCGGATTGTAGTTTTAACATATTCTGAATTTCCCTGATCATATTGTTTTTCACTTACAATTTTACCATCTTTTTCAACGGTGATTGTAATGGGTTCTGGTGAAATATCAATAGAATCAATAGGATTTTGTTCTATTTTTTGGACATAGTATTCTACTTTAAGATCTTCATTTGAGAAGATGATTTCAGCAGATTTACCATCTTTTGCTACAGAACTTTGTTCAAATTCTACATTATTTGGGAGATATGTTGGAATTCCAACATCCATCTTCAAAGAATCAATCGTGTCTTGCATACTGGTTTTTTGTGTACTTTCAATAACAGGTGCTCCAGGCAATACGTTTGAAGTTTCAGAATACCCATTTACTGTGAATACTAAAGCTACCATTACTGCAGCCATGGCATACATTCCTAAATGTTTCTTAGATGTAAGAGTCATGAGAAAATACAAGTTCCTCCTGAATTCTCTATTCCCATCTTATACTTTGTATCTGAGACTTTGCTTTTGCATGGTGGACCTCCACTATCCTGACTACCGGAACCTGTCCAATTGGACCAAGATGTGCCCGAATAATCTTTGATTACATCAAATTCAGCTTTAACTTCTGAATTTTCATTGAGTATTTCAGTGTGGACATTTCCATAGTTACCAGATCCGTTAGACCAGATATTTGAAATAGTAATTGTATGAGATTTAGTTGTATTATCAATGACTGCTTTGTAGTAATCCCTGTATAATGGGAATCCACTATTGTAGTCATGATAAATTGTCACCTTTACTATATCATTGGCATCAGGATCTACACTTTGACTATCTGTTAAATCCACAAATTTGTTAGAATCTAGAACATTTAGTGAATTTTTAACAATGTAGTTGTATGCCATGCTTGTTTGAGTTTCGCCTGATCCATAACCTTGCCAAATACCTGCCTCTACATATTGGCCAGTTCCACTAGTATATTGTGAAACTTCTGCATGGGCATAGCTTTGATCATTTGTAGTACCACATATTGAGAAAGCTTTTGGTTTGATTTTAGCTTCTACACCTTTTGTTGTAGGATCCTCAAATGCTATTGCATACTCTTTTCCTACCGAACCACAAGTTGCATAAGCTTCATCCATCACACTGGGAAATGTGATCGTCAAGCTTAAGATCATTGAACACAAAACAATTGTCTTTGTTGTTAGATGTCGTTTTTCATTATTTGTTGTCATTGGAACTAACAAGAATTAATGTACTAATAAAAAATATTTCAATTCAAATTGAACTAATTTTTATATTTACATATCAAAATGTATTTACAAGAATCGACATAATTTAGATTGAAATGACATAATGATATTATGTGTATGTCAATAATTTAACTATCTAATCTAAGTCAAGTTGTGTTGATGACAATGAAACAATTGTAAATATCATATCTTGATCTTCATTTTGTTCCACATCTCTTGCATTTGTAATATCCAATGTCAGAAGTATAGTCACCTGGATCTTCCACTCTTTCCTCTGAGACAAACTCAAATTTTTCAGAGCCACAGACTTTACATTTCATTTTCTTTTTCTCCAAATTGCAAAACTAGTGACAGTGATTCCAGCATACAGTACCAATGACCAAACAAGCCAGTATGGATCGTATATGATGTCATTCATTGGCAAATATCCAATCTGTATACTAGTACCCTGCCCTTCAGATGGAACTACATTGTAAAGATGCTCAAAAGGAAATGGTCTGTTGATCAAGGAAAGGGATATTGGTATGTATCGAAACAGATTCACAAGTCCAAATACCACCATATCCAGTCCCGTTATCAAAAGTTTAGTCTTCATTTTCTTTTTCTCCTATGGGTAAAGACAATCCCACATCCTAGAGTAATCATCATCAAAAGAAAACCTATTGAATAAGGAACGTAAAATCCAAATATTTCTCCACTAGTTTCTTCCCCGGTTCCTTCAACTATAATTGTCTGGCCGGGACCCATACGAAAAATATCTCCGTCAAACGTTGCAGAATGAATCCTATAGACTCCTGCCTTTTGAGGGATAAAAGTAACAGAATATTCAACCACGTCATTTGGTTTCAAGATAAACTCTTCTGAAGGATGTGCGGATAGTTGGAAATACCAACTAATGTTGCCATCAGACTTTCCAGAGCAAACGCCGGTAGGTTCAAAATAAATCCTGAAAAAATCATACAAAAAAGATATTTGATCAGAATTTGTGATCACGCTCCAAAATTTTAGATTATATTGAGCCTGACCAATGCTTACCAGTGATCCTTTAACGTCTAGTGTTTCGCCTACCTGAACTGTGTGTTTTGAAAAGGTTTCATCTTCAATTCTGAAATCTATTGCATGGCATTGGGTACCCTCTGAACTATCAAAAAAAGATCCCATGACAATCATGATTGAAAACAATGTCAGAGTTATTTTCAACACAAAATAATGTTCTTATGAGAAATTCATAAAGTCATCTATCATTAACATTCCTACTACGAATGAGAAATAAAAAAATAGATGAGTTACTTCTTTTTCCAAAAAGCTCCGCCATCTTTATCACAAGATTTGACTGGTGGGAATGTTTCACCTTTGAATAGCGGTATTTGTCTTTCTTCTGAAGTTGGTGCGCATGTTGCTCCTGTTTCAGTAGGCCCGGCATACTCATAAATTCCGGATTCTGGGGCTTCTTCTCCTGTCCTGTATTTTGTCATGTTTATCATTACACCTTTTCATATATAAATAGTACGGTACCACTAAGGTATAATTAATAAAATTACAGTATTATACAGTATATATTTTTACATGAATTTTTTCATAAATCTTAAGATTTTTTCCATCTGTCAGATTTTTTTTGATATACCACAATGTAGATTTGTTAATTCCAAATTGTTTTCTTTCGTCAGAAGTCATATTCAAAATCTTCTCTCTTAATTCCAGATTATCCTTTCTAGATAGTTTGAACTTAGGAATAACAAAATAAAATTCATTCTTTTTTTCTACAACGAAATTAGATAGTCGTTGTAAATTATCTTGTAAAATAACCTGATAGGAATAATTTTTACCATTCTTGTAATTGTATCTAACATTAAAGTTTGAGTTAATTTTCTCAATGAGTAATTTTGCAATATTCTCCCCTAACCTAGTATGATAGTTTTCGGTAATTATAAAATCAGATTTCTTGATCTTCTTTTCTTCCAGTAATTGTATCACTGACACATCAATGAGCCATCTGAATAATTTCTGAATGTCATAGACTAGCGGTGTTCTGCTCTGATTAATCTCGTGCAAGAATCCAATGGAATAATCAAGACCAACTCCATTGATATTTTTTCTAATTTCTGATTCCAGTATGGCATAACCATAATTCAACAATGCATTGATCTCATCAGATGCATTATAGTTTCTGGAATTTGTATTGTTCTTTCTTCCTGTGAAATTAAACTCTGGATTTAACTGATTGAAAATTACATTCAGATTATCATGATAGATTCTAGCGATTCTTCCCTCGTATGTCATCAGTTGTTTAATTGATTTTGAAATGTTTTGATTCTCATTGTTCTTCATGATACCTAACAAAAACAAATCTTCCTTTTCTGTGGCTTTCCTAATTTTTGTAAATTCTACAGACTCATAGAATCTGGATAATTCTTCCAGTAAATTCAAAGATTGTTCTACCTTGACCTGTACAATTTTCAAGGCAATCTCAAATCTATCTGTAGAATCAAGGTACTTTTGGTACTGTTTTACGCGTAATTTGCCTGATTTTGGCTGCTCAGGCATGACGTTTGCCAGTAACTGGCCGTTCCAGTTAAGCAATGTGAGATTGATGTTGTGTTTGGATAGCCACCTCATTGCCTCAAAAGTAATGTTACCAATATGACCGTCAATAATGATTCCGTCATGGCTTATCTTGTGGGGGTAAAATTCCAGTTTAGTGTTTTTTAATCTGTTTGTAATTATCAGCTTTCTCTTGTCTACATTGATTGATGTTCCAAACCCTGTGATAAGTAATGGATTCAAAGTATAGTTGATACCATTTTGTAATACAAGAAGTTTGTGTATAATTGTTTTTTTACAATTATGAAAAAAGAGAAGAAGAATTTTCAATCGGCGTTTAGAATCTTCTTTGAAACGACATCAAGAGATCATGTTTTGCAGATGAACCGCTAAATGAGTCTCTTTGAACATCATAGAGGGACAGTTTTACTACAGTGGAGTTAAGATCCATTTTCAACGTACGATTGTCCATGTCAAGTTCATAAGTTCCGACATACGTTTCGTTGACATCTCCTTCTTCATTTCTTACTGTTACCACGAAGGTGCCGTCATCTAGGAATTTGATTTCAGATGGAGTGGGAGTGGGAGTTGCAGTTGTAAACCAATAACCATCAAGCAGGTTCAGATTGGCATACAAAAATGAGTTTTGAATCATGTATCCTGATGTTGAGACAAAGATTATTCCAAGCACAACAGAAAATAAAACTACAGAAATTATGGCGAATTGTATAATTTTCATTTTCTAGTTCCAATTCTCATTCTCAGAAAATGCGCAAAGTTCTGGCCTGTCAATGCTGATGTGAAAATCAACCATCTTGGTATCATCATCTGACAGAACACCGCTAAATTCACGACCAAAGCTTGTCTTGCCACAAAACTCTGTATTTTTCACCAAAATCAAAGTTATACTTTCCAACCACCATCTCAAACTCTGATGGGACATTTGCAACATTTGTCTCAAATTCTCTCCTTACTATCTCTGCCACTCTTTTCTCTTCACCCTCATCAAAGTATAACAGTTCTGTACCAAACCTTGCGGCTATCTCCTGTTCAAGACTGCATATGCATGAATTCATGTTGGGTATGCAAGGCATTGGATTTTCTTCTGTGATTTGGTTATTGCCAAGTTTGCTATTTTTGAAGACACTTTGATACCAATAATCATCGTCATCGTCTTCTGCAATAACATATCCGCAATAGTCAGTAATTGGAGGATATGACTCTAGGGACATTCCTTGTATCAGCACAAGATCATCTGTGTTGTACAGCACATCTTTTTCATATAGTTTTGTCCTAAAGTCGTTCAGGGATGCAGTATAGCCTATATTTTCAAAGTCAATGTACCCATGTTCTGTGTATGGCAAACCGATGCCAAGAAAATTTGCAGTTCCGTAAAATGAATATGAAGCAACTGCCAACAAGCCAAATCCTGAAACGATTGCAACAATTATCAAAACTCTAGTTTTCATTTAATCACAGGTATCCACATCTGGGTTTTGGAAGGAATTTGAGTTCTTCTTTTTCTTCAAAGATTTCATTTATTGTGTCAGTGACGCTAGTAAAACGAGAATAAGGCTCTCCATTCTTTCCAATGTATGAATCACGATAAGAAACTGAATGCTTTATGCCATCAGCAGCAACAAACAACGTAATCCTAGACTCAGGTTCTACCACAATGCAGTTTCCGGCATCATCACAATTTTGTGTAAAGTCGCCCATCTGGAAAAAATCATTTCCTGATATTGATTCCCAAATAATGGTTTTCTCAGTTTCTGTGAGTGATACGGGAGTAATCAGAGGGTCATCGCACACCATATCTGTGACATAAAGGTCATTTTTTGAATCATACGAGTTTTTCTCTCCTACCCCAAAGGAATACTTGAATTCAAAGTCATCAGGATAACTTTCTAGCTTGAAAACCACTTTGACATATCGTCCTGATGAATATTCCTCATGATTCACTGCACATCTCTTTTCCTCACTTGATACAATCACGGCATTCTCAGGCAACATTACATTCTGATCAAAAAAAGATGCAAACCTCAGTGTGTACATTCCGTCAACTGGAAGCAATCCAGATTCGGAAGTGGTAATTGACACAGATGACAGATTCTCAGGAATTATGATCGAGATAGGATCCGCAGATAGAATCTCTATTTTCTCCCCCATACAGTCTGCATCATAGACTTGCAAGATGTCATCTCTGCCAAAACTTGCATCAAACTCTATTTCTTTGCAGTTTGATTCTCCCGTTGAGTCAAATTGTCTGTTTTCATTTGGCAGGATGTCCAAGCTTAGCCTGCTATCATCTGATGGTCCCCACTCACCATGATTCAAAGGGAGAAAGTGCCAGTCAGTGACGGAGTCAAGTAACTCTGTATTTGCGGTAATCTCTGTAGTAATGATTGGCAGCAATCCGTTTTTACTTATCGGGTCTCCAATTGTTATTGTGATTTCTTTTTCAGGTTTTTTTGGTTCGGGTTTTTCTTTTGTAACTGCAAACTCTATCTTTATTGGGGGTGACAATGCAGACGGATTGTCAATGCTTTCCCAAGCAAACATGGTTGCAGTGTATTGCCCCTTGTTTTCAGGAATCCAGGACAATGAGGGGCTAAATGACGTATTGTTGTACAGTATTCCGTCAATCCATCCAAGCGAGACTGTCTCTCTGTTGCTGTCTGCAATCTGAGTTAACCATGTAAATTTCTGCTCGCGGTTTTGGTTGTTGGCAATGTCTGAAAAGATTTGAATCTGTTCTCCCAAAACAATCGTACTCAATGAATTTCCAGAACGGTCCACTATTCTGGCATTTGTTATGGGTGCCCTCTCCATTGGTGGTCCTGTAAGGCCCAGGAACATGGTTGCAGTCAGTTCTATGCTCTCAAACTCGGAATCCAAAGAAAGTGTGTCATCGACGTATCTGGCAGTCACGGTATCCCAATCTCTGGCATGCAGAACGCTAGGTGCAGAACGCTTGTCACTAAATGCAAATGTCCTCTCAAAAATACCCGTATCTTTCCCAGTCTCATAGAGTTTCAGTATTATTCCATCCCTGGAACTGTCAGAGAAGACAGAGACTTTGACAGTGTCAATGTAACTTGGAATGTTTTGTGTATCAGGATCAATCAGTATGATTTTGGCAGTTCCAGTCCCATTTGTAACTCGATAGTGTACCTGACTCCATTCCAGTTCTGCTTCAGTGTATTCTTGAGAGTTCTCGGCAAATGTTGCTGCAGGAACTGCAATCAGGACTGCCAGCAAAACTGAAATCGAAAGCACGGCCTTCATTTTATAACCTCTATGCCGTTGGATCCATTATTCTTCCAATAAACAGAATCTCTCCTGTCTCTTTTTCCTGTATGATGAACATAAATGGATGATCTGCAACAAATTCTCCTACCGGTTCTGGCGGTCCGCTTGTCGCTCTCATGACAAGTGCCGTAACTGCGGCAGCCTCTGTTCCCTTTTCATTTACGTTTACAAATGCCTTGTGTGATGCCTGTTCAACGTATACTTGCTCGTCTGTTATTCCTTGGAAATCGGCATTGCTTTCATCAAATGCATCATGCAATCCGAGACTTTGCAGTGATGTTATGAGATTGTATTCTGTCTCAAACTCAAACTTTGGAATTTCCACTGTAATGGGTTGCCTTGTCATGCCGTCTTTGATTGCGTTAAGTTTTTCCTTGTCCATGAAATTTTCAAGGGATTGAATTCCGTCTCGGTCTTTTGGCAATAACACAACCATGGAAATGTCCCCTCCAAGATAGTTTAGCTCAAGTGCCTGAAGGTTCTCAGTCTTTGCATAGTTGTAAATGTCAACAGGCTGCTTCATCATGGAAACCGTTACTGAGTTATCCTTGTCTGTCCAAAACGGTTTCTCACTTGTGTTTCTTGGATTAAACTCTGAGGACCATTTTCCCTTGAAATAAACGGCATTTGTGATTACCATCCGTGTCGAATCATCAGTTGATCCTGGCGCAAGTATGTCCTGTATCTTCTCGTTTGTATTCTCTTTCACCCAACTGTTTATCTGATTTATGCCATCATCAGTTACAAAATCCACATTGTCAACGGTGCTGGAATAGTGCGTCTTTGCAGTATCCAGATAGCCTTGTTTTATCTCGTATCCGTCTTTTACCCACAACGCATTTGCGACCTGCAGATTGTACCAGTCATCTTTGTGGTTGAACCGTGACAGCAACTCTGAGATTGCCTTTTGACGTTTTGCATCATCTGATTCAAAGCCAAATACCTGCAGCATCTCTGATGCGGTATTTTCCTTTGCTCCTTCGTATGCCATAGAAAATGCAGTGGAGATGCTAAGAGGTGAGAAGAATATGTTTGACTGTTTGTTCTTCTCTGCAATCTCCGAATAAAATGCAAAGACAAAATCCTTGTCTCCACTCATTTCATTTTTTAAATAATTGTCGTTTTCAAGAATCTCCGGTGTTACATCAGAAAACAGATACAATCCGCCAAGTACAACAGAAACTGCGGCAATTCCCAAAACGGTTAATGTAAATTTTTTACTTTTAATCTTCAATTATTGAGATTAAATCTGAGAAGTTCATAAGTTCTTCTGAGATATTAGACTTGAAACATCAATCGTAAAAGAACAAAATAATTTATGAGCACATTATCCTAGCAAAACACATGAAGACAAGCTTTCGAGTGTTTCCTCCTTCTGCAGATGATCTCTTATCGACCACAATCAGGATAGAAAAAAGCCAAATGGAGCGACTTGACATAAAGACTGGGGAGATAGTCAAAGTGACAGGTGCAAGGACCACTGCGGCAACATGTCTACCTCTTGAGGACGGATTTAGCATCCCAAATGATCCTGAGATGACTTATCTTGAAAATACGCCTGCACTTCCACAGGCAAGACCGGGCGGCATCACAATGGAGAACCTGAATCATCACAGGATGGCAGGACTTGGCCCAATACAAATTGAGAAAGTGCAGTCAAGTGTTGCAGAAAGGATATCACTTGTCAAGGTGTCAAATCCAAAATCAAGCAAAACAGAATTTGACAAGACTTGGCTGTTTGGGCTGGTAGTGTCAAAAGATGACAGGATTTACTTTCGTAATGAGGATTATAATCTAAAGTTTGGCTGTATCGTAAAAGATGTGCAGCCTGAAGGGTTTTGTGTGATTGACAAGGACACCCTACTGGAATTCTCAGAAGACAGTCCAAGGCCAAGAAGAATTAAGATGAACCGTGATAGTTTCAATAATCTCACAAAAGTAATTCCAATCTCACGTCAGATAAAGACTGACATGTTCACAATTACAGTGCCATCTCTTGAAATCTACGAGGAGGGACTTCGATGCCATCTCTACATAAGGGGCAGGTATGGTGACAACATGCAATTCATGCACTCGCATGTCACTCCAGATGTCATGGTAAGTGATGATCTTGGAAACATCTACAGCATCACAGTCAATGGTGGTGGCGGGTCAATGGGACCTGACGGATTTGACTGTAAATGGGACATGCTCATTCCGCCAATAGATGTAGATGCAAAGGAACTGACACTTACGGTACAGGAAATTAGGTGGCAGGGAAATATGGAAAATCCGCAGATGGGACCTACAAGAGACATGCGCAAAGGTTTATCCGCACAAAATCGGGACAACAGAAGGCCAAGATATTCTGAGATTGAAAAATTCCCTCCCTCAATGATATGTTCCGGACCTTGGGAAATTCAGATTCCGTTGTAGATGTATTTCATGTAAAAACAAAGACAATTTGCATCTTTTCTATATCAATTCCGGGAGACAGTTTATCAATTCGACAACAAACTAGTTTAGGAGTTTATCAATTCGGTAGAAATTTGGTGGAATAGTTATCTTTCCGGTACTGTTTTCTATCATTCCAGTGTAATATTCCGAGATTGTCGGATTGATAACTATCTTTCCGGGGAATCAAAATGGTTTTACCGGATGATATTGCATTTTTCCGGATTGATATTTCCGAAACTACCGAGAGTTTGTAGATATTTCTCGAGATTTTTGATCGCAATTCTATCTTTCCGGTTATCAATTCGGGTGTTTTGTCGAAACTTTGTAGATATCTCCCGAGAGTTTTCCGAGACTGCCGGAAAGATACCGAAAAAAGAATCTGATCTCAATGAATGATTTTTGGATAAATTTCAACAGATTTTACGTGAAACAGGTCAAAATTTAGCATCTGAAATCTTATGAGATTGTTTTGGATATTGTCCAATTGCATCAAAAGAGTAGCAATGCATATGTGCAATCACTTTTGGCAGTAATTCATTGAAGGTATTTGCTTTTACACTGATGACAATCTTGATTCTTGGAGTAGCACTCTTTCCAATATTGCAGCCAAGTTACGGCATATTTGGCGGTTACGGTGAACCGCTATCTACTCTTCAGCCAAATACTTTTGCAAGCAGAGATAATGTTTTGGAGTTTAACAACAAATCAGACAGCATCCTTTCCTGCAGTGTCATCATACCTGAAACTCCGGAAATAAAAACAAAAATTATTCAAGATAAAAATGACCGCCTGAGTGTAGATGCATACCCCAACGACCTGTTTATCGTGTTGGGTGAACTCAACTCCGAGTCTTTTCAGTATATGCAGATCCCGTTCCAATCCGATTCATCCCAACCAGAACACATGTATCCATCAGCAATAATTGATTTGAAAGGGCCTTCTGAATTTGAACCGAAATATCGCCTGTTCCAAAGCGAGGGAACACTGGCATTTGTAATGGAGTCTGACACGGAATTTTCATTCGTGCAGATACCTTATTCCAAGGATCATCTCTACAAGCAGTATCTCTCGGATTCCAGCAGGGACGAGTCAGTAGACATACGCAACAGGCTTGGTCCTGGAAGTTATGACCTCAATGCAATAGTTTTTCTCTCTGACAAAAAGGGATGGCTTGAAGACGAGACGTGTGCCTTTTACATGGATCTAAAATTTTCAGTAGGTGAGAGTGGTGAAATTTTAACTGATGCACCTCAAATTGAAACAACGAAGATACGAGAAATCCGCAGCCAGTTCTCAGAAGAAGAACTGGAAATAATGCGCGGGTACTATCACGGAGGATTTTATGCTGATGATGGCAAATCACATCCACTATCCCCACTGCAGGTAGGACAGCAGGTAAGGCTTCAAGAAAAAGTGTTCAACGACTTGCATTATGAAAATCTGACAGGTACGCTAAAGTTTTGGATAGTTGAGGGACACAAGGGCATCTCAAGCATGGATGAAAACAGCAGTCGCATTGTGGAAAACCTTGGGACTGACAAGTTTGACATAAGTCCCAACGCCTTCTCAGATCTCTTCAGTCATATCTTTGTGGCAAAGCAGCCAGGGGATTACATGTATGCAATCTCTTATGAGACTGAACCGAATCTTCATTCGGGAAAGGCATCAGGTACGTTCTCCATAGTTGAAGAATGGAGCAAGTCATTTGAGCAGAACAGCGGATGCAAGGAGGACCATCGCAGGATAATGAAGGCAGACTTTTCTACGGTGGCCTGCGTTACAGAGGATACCCACAAGAGACTCTTGCAACGAGAAGGCTGGCATACCTAGAATGACTTATGAAGTTTTAATTTCCAATTATAATCGTTGACTCATAAATTTCCATGCAAGCTATGTAATATGAAATTCACAGAAGTTAGGCTTAAGGCATGTCGCAAAGGCACACAAGAAAAAATACAGCGTATTACTTTTAATCCCAAACTTTGGCCAGTCTTTCAGTGCCAAATGTCTCCTTGATAGTTGACGGCTCTTCATTTTTGAATACTTTTTTTGATTCCCAACGCATTGAAAAATTTGCCATCTGTATCATGACCGGAGCCAGCGCTTTGCCCTTCTCGGTTAGGTGATATTCCACCCTTAGGGGTCTTTTCTCAATGATATTACGAGTTATCAGTCCTGCATCCTCCATCTCTCGAAGTCTTACTGATAGTGTCTTGGTACTGATACCCTCCATTGAATTTAGAAATTCATTGAATCTTGTTTGCTTTAGCAAAATCATGTTTCTTATGATATGTATTGTAAATTTTTTTCCGATAATCCTCAGACTGATCTCAAGGGGACAGTTTCTCATACCAAATTCTTCCAGATGCTGCTGCAATGGTATCATAATGATGTTTGTATTTTGCATATTTATTAACTTTACTTTATATAGTTACTGGATAAATGTAATGATAAGAGAGAATCCGCAATAACAGCACAGTTTCAGACCATCAAAAATGAAGTGTCATGCATGCATCCAATACGTTATTGAAAGCTTGCCGGAAATAACATGGACCATAGGACTACTCCAACTAGCGGTATGACTATCGTAAGTATTACAATTAATGTCATCCATTTCTTCCTCACGTAGCCGTCATCATTTAAGAACATAATCCTCATTTTTATGCATCAAATGATCTTCATTAACGTTTCATAATGCCATCTAATACTATGAAAATATAATTTCCAGTATGAGTTGGAAGAAAAAATACCATGATATACTTTTCATGAACTATCAAAATCTGCAAAAATGGATCTGCTGAAAAGTGTTGAATTCGGTAATTTTTTTTAACGCAAAAAATTTGATGCGACCAATCCATAATCCACATCCACAACACAACAAGCATAATCTTCATTTGTCAGGGCTGAAAAGAAAACAATCGTAAGCAGAATCAGAATTTTATTCATCATTAAACATCCCTAAAGAAGAGATGATACTTTTTACCTTCATGCTCTAAAAACGCATTTTTCTGACTTGAATTGTCCTCATTTACAAGCTTCAATGACTTTGCCCATTGACGATATTTGCCAAATTCTTCTACAGTTACCCCTTTACGGGATTGGACATTTTCATCATACTGTCCAATCTCATCTATCACCCGGCCAAGTTTAGAGATATTTTTTAGATCATCACTTGTGAGATTTGCCACTTCCCAGTCACGGATAAAATAATTCATTTCCTGAGTGCCAACTTCCATCTCCACTTTGTCAAAATCTGTAATCGGATAAGTATGTCTGTGAAAACCGTACAGTTTGCCATCCATGGTAAATATTTGAGCTTCAAATGTGTGATAGAAGGTTTCTGTGTTTTCTTTTTCATCATTTATTGTAATGTAATCATCAGGGGAAGTGTCATATTTTTCTGCATACTTTGCAGCCATGTACTGGTGTATTTCTAGCAACTCATCATAGCTGACTATGATTTTTACATCATCATTTTTTGGGATATCTTTTGACAAATTGATCTCGATCAGATCTTTGATTATCGGATAATTCTCCATGTATTGATCATTCAACTTTACCACGAGTATGTTCTCGCCTTTACCAAGAGACTTCATTTTTTCATCAAACTTGTCATCAGAATAAAGTGTCAGTGAAATTTCAGTACTATACACGTCATGTATTTCTGAAAGGGTTACCATTCCAAAATAAAGAACCAGTAAAGACAAACTGACAATGATCAAAGATGAACGTAACCTCATTTTACATCACGCATAACCCGGCGGATACCACCCCAAAATCAAACCAGATGTGAAATACAACATTATAATAACTGCAGGAATACTGACCGCAAGTATCACTGATTTGCCAAACCTCGGAGTCTTGCTTACAACTATGAAAATCAAGGTACCAGGAACAAAGAACGGCAATATGAATAGGATAAAAAACAATCCGTCCACAAAAGAAGAAGCGGGAACATTCAGTGTATGTTCAGTTTTAATTACTTCACATATTCCGTTCACATATACTGTATCGGATCCACACAGTGGATCAAGTTTCACATCTTGCATCATGGCAGGACCACCCTCGACATAATTGGGTTCCAATTCTTCAATTTGCTCTAAAACAATTTTCGAGTCTTTGTGGTAATCTAATCCGACCATTTCAGGTAAATGTGGTGCATTCAACCTGTATCCGCCAGGAAAAAAGCAATCAGACGGATTATTCTCATCAAATCCCCAAATGCGAATGTCCAGAGAATAGACTCCCGCAGTCCATGTCATTGATGTCTGCTCAGGATTAGACCAATCGACATAATTTGCCCTTGTCAGTTCGGCATGAGGAAATACTTTCAAGAACTTGACTAAAACAACGTCATCCTTGATCAATTCCTCTTGAATTTTCATATTTTCATCAATATTGCAAAATGCATTATCGCCAAAGGCTTGAGGGATAATTAATCCAGAAGATCCAATCAAGACCAAAAAAATTATAAAATATCCCATGACTTGTTTGGATGCAAGATTCTGTGTTCATAAGTTCTTCTTATAATTGATAAGAATGGATGGTTGTGAGAGCACTACGGTCAGGAAGAAGCATCCAACCCATCCATCACAATACAGTTCAAAGTCTTTGCATTAAAACAACACGATTGAATCAAGAACAATTCCTTTTCTTGTAAAAATTCAAGATGTTCTTCTTAGAATGGGGTTTAACATCACTCAGATCTTTTAGTTTGTTTTTACAGAATTCAATCATTGATGCCTGCTCATAGTAATCAATGGCGTAGTTTTTGATGTCTTTTCCAGTATAACATACTAATTTGTCTTTCGTAGGATGTAGCTTAGTCCTATACGACTTCCTTTCTGCGGATGATTTTCAACATTTAGAAAACTCAACCCAATTTCCTTTGGAAGTTTCGGCAACCTCAGATTAAAAATCTTGTAAACACTGTCCAAAATCTGTATTGAGCTTGCATCAGAATTTATGAGATTTTGCAGCTCTTCAACAGAGAAACGACTGTCAGGCAGCAAGGACCAGTTAGTCACCCATTTGCCAACGACAAAGTCTGGTCTTATCATCCTGAGCTCGTCATGAAACGGAGTGAAATCATCGAACCTAAACAAGTCACCGCTCGCAGACACTTCAGAGTATCCACGAATAAGATTCAAAAAGTTATAGTGCATTTGATAATCCCCGTTGCCGTCATAATCAAAATCAAACAGCTGACTTTTCGGAGATACAAAAGAGTCAGACACCAAAAATCCCTCCCATGTTCCAGCCATTTCATCCCTTGTGGGAGTATGGCTAAAATCATCGTGGTAAAACAATGCCGCAAGATCATTTTCACCAATAAAGTCAACTGGATACGTTCTGGACATGCTAAAGTCAAACATCTGCTGTCCTCGTCCAAATGATCCCAGAAACGCCTTTCCAAGAATGTGATTCTCATCCACCATCTTTAGGACATCATATGCTTGATTGTATGGCGCGTCTTCATACTCCAAATGAATGACCCTGCCAAATCCAGGAAGTTCTTTTTCTTTTGCAAGGCTTTTTGCAAATGCGGGAACGTTAAACGGCTTTGTAACGCCGCTAAATGATTCAGAGTTTAGCCTTCTAAATCGCTTATAGAATCCTCCAAATGATCTTAGTCCCGAAGTTATAACATCAGTATTTCTTCCATAGAATCCCTTCCAGTACAGATCATTTGAAATCATCAACGTTTCCTTGTCAAAGTGCCAGTTGTCACCGGGAATGATTTCATTGGATGCGGAATTCTCCAGATTTGCAAACAAGTCTGATCTGTGCGGAGTTACTGCAAACATTTCCCCTACGGCATCTGAAGAGCAATTGTAAATTTGAGAAATGTCACAGGTGTTTCCAAGAGAATCCAAAACCGCGATGTCTGAAGGCCAATTTGCAAGAATTTTATCGGCAACCAGGGACCCAAGTGCCATCACAGTCAATTGCGGATTGACTCCAAGGGAAGTTGGAAACACGCTTGCATCACATACATAGAGATTCTTGAAGCCAAATGCCAGACAGCTTGAATCTACAACTGCCTTTTCAGGATCAATGCCCATTCTGTTTCCGCCCTGAGGATGTGCAGAACCGACTCTGAGACCGTCAGGGTTTTCCTTTATCGCCGTTACAAGCCTGGGAATGTCTTGGATTCCTCGAATTTCAGGCACGTCATTGTGAGACGTAATGACATAATCCGCACCTATCTCAAACCACATTCGTGCAAGAAGTGCCATTCCGCTTGCCATGTCATCAATGGTATCGTCAGTCAACTCGTACAGAACCTTTGGATTGTCCCCGAAGGTCTTGACGATTTTACCTACAGAGTCGTCCCTTACCATTATTCCTGCAAGGGCATAGTTGTTAAATTCAGACATCAGTCTTGCATGATCCAGTCCAAAGCTTGGTATGGCCAGCGCCATTTGAAATATTGGTAAAAATATACTTTCAATTAAAAATCCACCTTTGCGAACGTTGTTCGTCACACCAAACTCATGACAGGTATATGACATCGGAATGCCTCTATTGCCATAGATTTTTTCTTGAAAATGTCCCATGACAAATGGTGCGGGATGCAGTGCAAGCCCGTCTCCAATATTTTTATTTGCCACACCTGATTTTTGCAAAAGATTTGAAGATGCTATGGCGCCAGCACTCACTATGACAATTTTGGCATTGACTCTGATTCGATACCTTTGATTCCCCGTATTATCAACAAACGAGCCTTCGACTCCGGTTACCACGCCATCAGAGTGAACAAGTTTGCCAATGTCACAGTTACAGTATGCGGTAAAGTCATTGTCGCTTTGCAATGCATCATGGATATATGTAACCAGCATGCTTTGTTTCGTGTCATAATGACATCCAAGATGACAAAAGCCGCACTGTACGCAAGACTGAAGTGAGTCATCAGTCCAAGACGGGCCGCAGTTTCTGTCATTTACACGATGTTCAGTGATTGATTCACCGTTAATTTTTATAACAGAACATGCTTCTTGAAGTTTTTTTGCGTTCTCATTTAGTTCATCGTCAGTTACCTTTGTAACGTTAATTCTGGAGGAGACCTCGTCGTTTGCACGATTCCATTCTTCTTTTGAAATGTCCACCCCCAGATTGTTCCACTGCTGAATCACAATTTCCGGAATTCTAAAACACACGGCGTCATTAATCACAGTGGAGCCGCCAAGACACGAGCCTTGAGCTATGGCAATTTTCAGATTGGATGTGAAGTTTGCTCCGCTGTTTTTCCACAATAGTGAGATCATGTCATTTTCTCGCTGATTCATGGACTCACCGTCATAGTAGCCTCCTTTTTCAAGCAAAACTACAGATTTTCCTGCAGCAGCAAGTTTTTCTGCAATTATTGCGCCTGCCGCACCGGATCCAATTACGCAGACATCAACATTTCGCACCACGTCATTTTGAATTACTTTGTAGGATTCTGCGCGCTTCTCAAACTCTTCAACGCCAAAAATGGCATTTGTCATGATTTATCATTCCATTTTAGCTTGTGAGTGTGATTGCTGCGCCAGGGATAGCGTTCAGTTTGCGGCCCGTCATAATTTATGGCATTCCACACGTTCTCATTTGAGTAAAGCAGCCAGGCATTAAGGGTCTGAATTATCAGCCCCAATGAGTTTTGGAGATTGCCTGTGGGGTCTATGCCGTCTGCAATTCGTGTAAAAGATGCGATTCTTTTGGCATTTGCCGCATCATACGGACTGTCTACGAAAGAACTTTCTTTTTTTATTGTAATGTCAAAAGATAGATTTTCTGCATCATCAGGATCTGACGGGCTTTTAGTTTTTGTCGTATAGAGTACTTTTCCAGATTCGTCTCGTACAACAGCAAACAGTTCGGGTTTTCCCTCCAGCCAACTTTCACGAAAAAGATCATCAGTAAATGAAATCTCAAATTTTCCAGAATCATTTGTCCAAGAAGAACCAAGAAGATCATTGACTCGGTCATCAAACCAATGTTGATCATCGTCTAAAAGCTCTACATATAATTTGGAATTATTAAAATTTAAAATCTGTCCCTTAACTGTGTAAGTTGTCACAAGTCTTTTAGTCATGTAAAGTTATTAAGAATTTATGTTTCACTTTTCATACGTACAAGAAGCATATGATGAAGTAAAAGAATCAAGAAGATATTATCTGTCATGGAAAAATAAGGAAAAGGCATGGAGTTATTCAGATTGCAAAGTAAAGGTAATCGGCATGGATGACAACAAGGCAAGAATCATCGTCAGAAGAAAAAAATCAGGATATTCCAAATTCATGGAATCAGATTTTGAGGTGAATCTAATGATGGGATTTGTAGCATCAAATATGCGAAAGCATACAGTAGGTTACAAGGATATCATCATCTTTGATTTGGAGCAAACCAAAGACAAGCATCATAGAGAACTGAAGGATGTCAAAATATGGTCCGATGATGTACACGAGACTGAAGATCTGTACAATACGATACTTCAGGAAAGAGGCAACAATACCAATACCAAGATAATTGAATCAGATCATCTGGAGCGAAACAATTCAGTAGTTCCAGTAATATATCAGCCAAAAATTGACGCCTGGGAGAACTTTCTTAGAGAAATTCACATACACAAAAAAGATGACGGTTCTTTTGAGATGTCACTAGTTTTTCAAGATGAAGTTCTAAGAAAGCATGGAATTTTAGATGGGATTTATCGATACATTCGGCTACTCAAGTACAAAAGAACCATGGATATTGAGACGTTCTCCTTCAAGGACAACCAGTTTTTCTTTGGAAACATCTACAGTGGAAAAAGTAACTTGTTTGAGGATACTGTGCATAATGAAATGGACCTTCCTGCAAAATACTATTTTCAGGATACAAATCATCCAGTCATTTTTGTCAATACGTCAAATCATGCACTAGCACCACACGACAATAATCATGATTTGTGGAAATGGGAATATGTTCCATGGAGCGGCACCATTCCAATCAAGTTAGGAACAATGACGAGAGACGAGATAGAAAAGTCATTGGAACGATAATAAAAAAATGATGCAGGATTCATACATCATTCCGACAATTCTTTGCACAGAACATACTGTTGAATAAGTCGCGCATCGCGACAACTAGTTGTAAAAAACTGTTTATGCAATGTAAATTGACATAAAATACAAATTCCAAATATGAAGTAAAAAATGATGCATTGTAGACAAGGTAAAATTTTACGAATTTAGAGGCACACAAAGAAAGATCACGGCCAAAGTAACCAATGCTTCAAAAACATGCTACATTGCATTGCAAAAAATAAGAAACAAGGCAGTATCAAAAAATTCAGAACAAAAGGTCTTTACTTATTTTTTAATTACCTAACGCTTTGTCTTTTTTTATCTCTACAAATACCACAAAGGTAATTTTTTAAAAATTCTTCTAATTCTGTTTCAAACTCTTTGGTTTGATAGTATTTTTTTCCAGTTTTCATCCCTCCTGGAACTTGTTTATTGCAACTGGTGCAATGAATGTCAATGCTAAATCTAATATTCTCACCATTCTCTGAAATTTTACCTATTATCATGATGCGTGTTTATCATAATTTTGATATAAACAATCGGCCTAAGATCTAAAACTCATGAATATTATACTGAAAAACTGGCACTCTACTTGATGTTATCAGTATGGCTCAGAGTTATCAGGGTTAGATTTCTACTTGCATCAGTCATTGCAGTATCAGTAGCCCTTGCACTGAACTGGTGGCAGAATTCATCCATAGAACTCATGGATGCAGCATTGACGTTTGCAGGAGTGATGGCACTGCATGCAAGCGTTGATTTGCTAAATGATTTTTGGGACTTTAAAAGAGGCATAGACATCAAGACCACCAGAACCAAGATGAGTGGAGGTACAGGCGTGCTGCCGGAAGGGTTGCTCAAGCCGTCTTCGGTATACCGTGCAGGAGTAGCATTTTTGATAATAGGTTCTGCAATTGGAGGGTATTTTGTAATCACTGACGGCATTATCATCGCAGTCATATTGGGATTTGCAATCTTGTCAATTTACTTTTACTCTACAAAAATTGTTGATTCGGGTCTCGGGGAATTTTTTGTGGCAGTAAAGGGATGTATGATAGTAATTGGGACTTTCTTCATTCAGTCTGGCGAAGTATACGTCGAGTCAATCCTGGCAGGCATAGTTGTCGGCTCTTTGTCATCGCTTGTACTTTTCATTGCATCCTTTCCGGATCATGATGCGGATAAATCCAAGGGAAGAAAGACATTGGTCATTGCCGCAGGAAAAGAAAATGCTGCAAAACTGTTTTGGATTTTTCCCATCGTGTCATATTCTGCCATAGTAGTCGGCGTATCAGCAAACCTGTTTCCGGTGTTTTCTCTGATTGTATTTCTCAGCTTACCATTGATGATAAAATCAGGAATTGGATTGCGCAAAAATTACGACACCATAGAAGATCTCGTACCGTACATGTCATCCACTCTGATGTTTGGCAGAATATCAGGCGCATTGTTTGTAGTGGGCTTGCTAATCGGACTGTGATTCCTTAAAGATGATAGTGAAATGCAATGATGCCAAGAATGATTCCTATGGCAGGTAGACGCATTAATTTCCCGGGTCTGGTTCGGTAAACGATAAACAAGTATTGTTGTCGCACCATTGCATAATTTAATCATCTCATTTTTGCATATAATCAATACGAATGATTTGTTCATGCAAATCATTCGCTTTGGCTAAATAGCATTTCAAAGCAGGACATAGCAATGTTAGACCTGTCATCAAAAATTAATCGTTATTGATCTTAAGTTCTAATGCAATTATCACGCATCATTTCACTTCTTCAGATCCTATTGCACGTTCGAGTAAGAATTCCATGATCCAGAATTTCTCGGATTAGTTCGATGTATCATTACTCATCATTGCTACTAATCACTACATCCCAATTTTGCCTTATCCTGCAGGTAATTATCAGCCACAATGTATTGACAGATTTCCTTAACCAGTTCAATCTCAATACCTGCATGAATAAGCATAAAAATCATCCCACATTCTTGCTCTTTCTTTTCTTTACACTCATGACAACATACATCGACAATACAAATCCTGACAACGTCAAAGTGAATACTAATTCAACCATGTAAGGCCCTTGGACGTGCAACCAGTCCAATACACTGAAAAAACTTTCTAGTTCTTTTACCATGTCTGCCATATGCCAGTAATTTACTCAAGACGTTAATTGCTTAAATGATCGGTCATCCCAGATCGCCCATATTTTTGATACGTTGTTGTTGTCGCTTCAATGCATCTGTTATCGAATCATATTGATTCATGAATATTTCAGGTCATTCTAAAAGTATCTCAAAAATTATCTTTTGTAAATCTACTAGGGATTTCCCTTTTGATGAATCCAAATGACCGTTTTGGCACCCACAATCATGATTCCAAAGTCAACAGATACGATGCATTTGAACAGATGACAATTCTTGGCATCAAGATCGTTTCTTTTTTGTTCATTTAATGTTGATACTAGATATTTTATCGCCATCCATTTTTTTCTCAAGACAACTAGGACAGTGATTCTTGTTTTCATCACCCAGCATCTTAGTTTTTTAAAAATTATCAGTCCAATTACGCAAGGAAGATCAGAATAGGATAAATGACGAATGCGAATACAAATATTGCAAATCCAGTAACGACTGCTTTTTTCTTGGTTGACTTTTCCATGTTACCTATTCAGACTCATATTATTCAATAATTTTTGGTTGTTTTTTCATTCTATAATTCGAGGTCATGTTCTTCTTTGCAGTGCAATACAAGCGGACCATGTTTCTTTGAGGAAAAGTTACAAATCCCACATTTATGCATGGTTCGTATCCGGGGCGAGTCTGATTTTTTATCCATTTTACTTCCTTTATGTTTAAAATGTATTTTCGAATGTCAGTTATTCAAGAAGAAGTCTTGACAGTCAGTTTTAGCAATTCCTCCACACATTGTAGAAACATCTCCAATTACAACGGCTACAAACATGATCATTTGAATTTTAAAACTAATTTTCATTTCAAAACATGCTCACAAAGTTCCTTTTTAACCATGTTTACATCCCAAATGATCCGTATTTTTAGTTGTCATGGATAGGAGGTTGTCATTTTCCAAAGATCAGTGCATGTAAAGTATCACCAGTACACGTTTTTTCATAGTATCGCAACATTTCATCAAAAGATCCTTGGTCTAAGATAAGATTGCCGAGACTTTTACAATCCATTTGCTCGTAAAACGGAATATGTGTATTCAAAGGACCGTTTGGCAAATAGAATATTATCACAGAGACCATTATTGCCAATCCAAAAATAACAATCATCCACTTGTTAATGCGATAATTACTCTGATTTGGAACCATCAGGATATCCTGTTGCACATTCTGAGGATTTTACATTCATCACTCTTTGCCAACCTCAGCCATTACCTTAATGGCAACTTCCAACGCAACGTCAATTTCTGAAATCAGTTCATTCAGACGTAATGCCTTTGCAGGCGAGGGATTCAATGACAGTTCTAAAACGTATTGGCTTCTCATTGCGGTCAATTCATCTTGCTGCTCTTTGATCTCTTCCAGGGTACTACTGTTTTCTTCCGTCATTGCGATTCTACAATATGTTCATAAATTCATGGATTATTAATTTAGTCTAAACAATTTCTAAGATTAGATTTTTTAGTTCATCAATATTCATTTGTGATTCTTTGACTCACAATCGTGACACGTTCCAAAATGAAACAGTTGACAGGTTTCATCAGTAGATTCATCAAACTTGTTATGGCACACCTTACAAGATATTCTTCCAGAAGCATGTACATCCCTGTCAGTTACAGAATCTTCTGATCTTTTACCATACCAGACCGGGCTTGTCACATCTCATAGAAAGTCATGTCGTCTCTTTCCGTTGCATCGTTAACATTCCTCAACAAAGTGCGGGTGATGGCCGTTGTCATAAGGCGTTTCTCGATTTACAAAGTCAAATTTATGACCAAATATCTTACAGAGTCTATTCCAAGTCGTAAATACATTCTGCCAAGATCATGTCATTCATCACAGTTTAATTTACTTGCCATTGGCATTTACGTCCGACATCTTTGATAAGTAATAGTTTCATTTCTCGTATAACATAGTCAGATGACGCCTACAAATACGGTAAGCAGGGCCATTTCAACAGCAGCTAAAGAAAAGCCGCCAATTACAACCAGTGTGATCTTGAATGATCTTTCCATGCTCATATTGTTCAAAATCTCCCAAAATAACCAATACGAAATAATTTTCTCAGGGTTACAGCATACAATCCATAAACAAACTTTGTACTTTTCAGCATATATCCAAAGACGAATCTTTTCTTCACGTTTCGGACATCTCCTGATTTTTTATGCTCCAGCGATAACAGCAAATGTTCTGAATCAATTTCAGATTTTTCAAAAATAGAGCAAATTTCTTTTACTTCTTGTTTTGTAGCAGACAGCGGTTTATCCATTGCAAATAACACGTCATCACAGGCCCAAAAATTTGCCTTTACGGCATGAGAGAATGCGGATTTTGGACTGTATGGGAATATTATGAAACTCATCATCAAAAGCAGCATCGCATTAAATGACGCCTTTACTTTCTCGATTCGGGGAACTGTTTTTGGAATTTCTTTTCGAATGTCTTTTCCATACAGTATGATACCCGTATCTTTGATTCTCTGCAAAAACAATCCAAACGATGCCAGAGTTCTCGAACCAAGTTTGGTTTTAAGATCTTTTTTAATTTTAAATTCCTGCAGGTCAAGTTGATCTTGAGCCACTACGTAAAATGGCTGTCCGAACATCATCCCATTTTCAGCCTTAAAGATTAGATCCAGCACAAGACTGTCAGTTTTTTTATATGACGTGCAGGTATCTGACAATTTTAGATCATGTTTGACATCCAAGACAAATAAGAGCCGAGTAAGATATCGTTCAATTTCATCATTAAATTTTTTGTTCTTGATTATCACCACACAGTCAATATCAGATTTTCCACGTAGCCATTCTCCAGTTGTGGCAGAACCAAATAACACAAAAGATACAATTTCACCAGGATATTCTGTGATTAGTTCAGATACCAACTCATCCAAAAATGACTTTAATTGTAAGTTTTGAATCATATTCTTATATCACTAGTGATATCGCTAGTGACATATTAGGATTTCATTCCCAATTTTTACAGGATTTGTATGTCCATCATAATCTACATGTTTTGAGATTGTACCAAATTACATTATAACCTGAATATCTTAACCAAATTGGTTGTAAGACCTACAAGGCCAACCTGACTGAATTCTAATCGGAAATCAAGTCATGATTGGTCGTTTTTTTTTTCAAATTAAGAACACATGTAGCAAATAGCAATATTCAGAAGGCTAAATTGTAGACATAAATTTAGCGATTGATCACGTTTTTTATGATATCAGGGTTTGGGACTACAAACGGAACCAAAAAATTTGCCGAGAATTCAGGCATGAATCAAGAAAATTTTACAGAATTTGAAAGTCTTCACATGTCAAATGTTGGAATTGGAACTTATCTAGGGGAACCAGACGCCAAAACAGACGAATTGGTAACCAATGCAGTAAAACAATCAGTTCAGTCAGGAATTAACGTAATTGACACTGCGATAAACTATAGAGCTCAAAAGGCAGAACGTTCTGTAGGCAAGGCAATTTCAGAATTAATCCAAGAGGGTAAAATCACACGTGATCAGATATTTGTAAGCTCCAAAAACGGATACGTTACAAACGATGCAGATGTCGCGCTAGGCTTTTGGGAATATGTAAAAGAAGAATATTCTCAAAAGGGAATTATACAAGAGGGTGATGTGACGTCAGGTTACCACTGTATGACCACTGCGTATCTTTCTGATCAGTTGGACCGTAGCTTGAATAACCTCGGATTGGAATGTATTGACCTGATGTATCTCCACAACGGTATTGAAGGACAAATTAAAGATGTCTCCAAGGAGAAATTTATCGAGAATTTAAAATCAGTTTTCAAATTGTATGAGCAAAAACGTCAGGAGGGAAAAATTAAATTTTACGGCATGGCGACTTGGGAATGTTTCAGAGTCACAAAAGATAATCCGCAATACCTGTCACTTGAAGAGACGGTAAACATTGCAAAAAGTGTGGGAGGTGAAAATCACGGATTTAGATTTATCCAGCTGCCCTACAACATGAATTATGATCAGGCCCTACTTGCAAAAAACCAAACGCTTGGAGCCGAACAGGTTTCCATTTTGGAGGCATCCGTAAGATTGGGAATAGGTGTTTTCACCAGCGTTCCTTTCATGCAGGGCAGGATGCTAACTCCAGGTACAATGCCGGAATTCAACGACTCCAAACCGTCTCAGCGAGCTTTGCAATTTATTCGGTCATCACCGGGAGTCTTGGCCCCATTGGTGGGACAAAAGTCTGCAGAGCATGTTTCAGAAAATCTTGAAATAATGAAAGTGCCCCCATTCTCCGAATCAGAATTTCTCGCATTGGTCAAAAAACTCACATCATAGAAATTTCAATTTACAGACGCAGTATGACATAGAAAGATAATAAATGAGTAATATTTAGAGTGACTCAGTAGTTTGTCTGAGAAAACTTATGACTATTCAAAAATATGTGATTCTATCTATTCTGTCGACCCAAAGATTAGATTTGCAGGTGTGATTAGCGAACAAGGACGCCTGATAGCAGGAGGAATGAAGGCGAATGTCGAACCGTTAGAAAGTGAAAAAGATGATGAAATGATCTTCATGGAACTTGCGTTGCGCGTGAAGATGAGAAAAGAGTTCGACAAGCAGCTTGGCCAGGTAAATTTTGCCATGGCTTCCCGTAAACGTGCACTTGCAATCAGTGTCATAATTAATGAAGATATTTTGTATGTCGTTTCAGAACCGGATACAGATTATGGCTCCCTTCCAAAAAAGATTCTTGAGATAATTCAGTGCTGACCAAACATAATTTTGCAATATAAGATTTTAAAATAAAATCACATTTACACGCACTGATTTCAACGAAAATACAAGATGTGTTTTATCTACAGTATAAGAAAAGATCATTATTTATAATTCATAATTTTTTTCGAGAATGTTCATCAAAAGTATTTCAACTTTTACAAGAAATATCATCACAAAAAAGTATTACAGACAATCATCATCAAAAAACCCACAGCTGAATGTATAAATAGAAAACACAAAGTGTGGAAATCATGCCAGTTGATCCCGTATGCGGAATTGAACTAGACGAGGAGTTGGCGCTTATTCATGATCACGACGGAAAGAAAATATATTTTTGCTGTGACGGATGCAGGAGAATATTTCTCAAAAAACCGCGCAAATACAAAAAGAACATCTAGATAGGAAAAGCCCCACACATTCTACAAAACTTTGATCGACCAACATCGTGTTTACAGTATGGGCATGCATATTCTGCTTTGGCATCGACTGGAGAACCAAACAGGCGTTTAAAAATTTCATAATAGTACATGGATTCCCTGTTCCTTATTACAACCCCGTCATCCTTTTCAACCGTCAGTTTTTTTTCAACGAACCTTTCTTCAGGTACGATGGATTCAAACATGGAAGTAAGTCCGGCAGTTCCAGAGCCGTCCTGCATGGGGGATTTTTCCCGCCATGTGATTTGTTTTGGAATATGACGCTCAAACGTCTTTCGGACAATCCATTTTCCATGTCTTTTGCCATTCTCGTTTGCAACTTTTAGATTTACTGGGATTTCATTGGCCAGATTCATCACTTTTTCATTCAAAAAAGGCGATTCTATGCCTATCCCTAACGCTTTTCCTATTTTTTGAGTGGGAAAATGCATTATTGAGCAGATTCTTTTAATTTCTTTTTCCAGCTCACCTTCAGACTTGCTTATCAGAAAGCTGTATCCTGCAAACAGCTCGTCAGCCCCATCTCCAGTAATGATTGATTTCTCACCATTGTCTTTTGCCCATTTTATTGCCAAATACATCACAACGTTGTTTCGAATTTCTATGTCGTTGAAATTTTGTAAAATGCCGATTGTTTTCTCTATCGCTTCAAGGATTAAATCAGTTTTTACGTTAAAGATTGTAAGAGGCAATTTCATTTCCTTTGAGATCATCTGACAGTACGTCAAGTCCGTAGAGACAAAGTCATCTGCAATTACTGCCACTGCTTTTGGTTTTCTTTGTCTGAAAAAATATGCAATGACAGAGCTGTCTAATCCCCCAGACAATGAGATCAAATTTGATTTTGATGAATTGCAAGATTCTTCCAAGACAGCATAAAGATTTTTTGAAAACTCATCCAACGCTATAGACATGATTTTGAAATTAAAATAGCTATGCCTAATGGCAGTTACAGATGATCTTCATCAATATTGCAAACTTTAAATTCATTATAGGACGCTTGGGAATTAATGCTACTTCCTGCAGAAATAGAATCAAAGACACTGATTCCTGCATTGCGAGCTATTCTTGCAAAAAAGCTTGCAGAAGATCATGATATTCGCGAGGATGAAATTTCCAAGATGCTCGGAGTTACTCAAGCTGCAATTAGCAATTACATTCGCGGCACTAGAGGCGATCCGTCTTTGATTGCCAAACTTTTGGCAGAAAAGCAAGTGTCTGCAATGATTGATGAGTTAAGCGAAGGTCTTTCCTCTGACAGGGCATATACGCCATCCAGTCTTTCAAAATTCATCGGACTTTGCAACTATATCAAATCAAGTTTGCTGATTTGTGAAATACATCACAATTTGGAATCAAACATAGACGAGCAAGTTTGCAAGGAATGCGAAAACATGCTCCTCAAAGGTCCCGGAAGCGTCTACTAAATTTTAGTTAAGATAATTTCTATTGTAGAGGTCATATCGCCTATTCCTGCAGCTTCTACTGTATCAAGAGTGATTTTTTCAACTTTGGAATTGCCATTCATCATTTTTTCAGTTATGATATTTGCAACGGCCACGGCGTTTGGAATGGAATTTCCTCGAGAGTGCAGAAACACTTTGTTGTTTTTACCCAAGATAGTTAGTACGTCAAGTGCCGATTCCATTACGGGATAATTTCCAATTTCTATTTTGGTGTCATCAGACTTTTCGGTCTGCTCTTGACCACGCGATTCAGTTATCTCTTCCATGAGCATTATTCAATAATTAGCAGTTTGGTGTTCTTTTAAGTTTTGTCGACCAATGATTCATTTTTCAAAATAATCAATGGGTATGTTTTGATAATCCCCGTTTGGAAGAACCCTTCGGATTGTAATTGGAATGACTCGTTGTTCGAATTCTTCCATTGAAATATCTAGTGAAATTCTTGCACTCTTTGGAATCGGAATAAACGGTGGAGCCCCCAATGACAATTGTAATGCTCTTGCACCCATTATCCTTGCTTTCTCAAATCTTGTCAACGTTGGTGCTCCAATTGTAATCTTACCTTGTTCACAAGGGATTTCTACTGCATCATGTTCCACAATCGTTTCAATTACATCTCTTTCTTCAATCTCTTTGATTTTCTTTTCAAGATGCTCTTGCTCTTTTTCAGAAAGCGGCTCGACCAAATCTTTTCTATCAATCAGTTTTCGATAAGTCTCTAATGCCTTGTTTAGTCCAGCATTTTCTTCAGGTTCCAAGTCTAAAACTTCTTCAGTTTGTGCGGGTTCAGAAACACCAGTTTCATTGACATTAGACAAGTAACCAAATTTTCTTAAAACGTTATATAATCTAATCAATTTAACATGCTGGTAATTTATCTCATAAAACTGCGCTTCTTTTTGAATGGATCAAGGAAAAATGACATTATAATTAGACCCTGCATCTAATTATCACTGTGCACATATTGAAATCAGAAATTTTCTTGTAGTTGCCATACATCATGCCGATCTTTCCACCTACTGCCATTATTTGCATCCCGTCAATGAAGAATAGGATTATCTCATCCTGCATGTCCAAAGTGATCGTGTCAATGATGGGTTCATCATAGTTTACAGGCGTGTGCATCACTGTAACCACTCTAGTCATTTTTATCATAGCCGCCCTTCAGCAGCATCCAAGAAAAGGCAGCGCCGATTGGCAGGGTTGAAATTCCCAGAAGCAGCAAGGACAAATCCATCAGTTAGAAATCCCCTCAAAATCCTCATCATCCATGGAAAAGCTTGGATGACTCAGGTGCTCCCCCAAGCCAAACTTTTCAAAAAAATCGATGTTGTGTGAGGTATCTTTCTTGTCTTTTATATTACTCATACGTCATTTTTTATTCCATGACATATAGGCTGCCTGAGCACATTATGCACAAAAAGCACAAATATCACTCTTGCACCATCAATGCATGGGAAATTCCAGGGGCGTACGACTGCCAGACTCAAACGACAAAAAAATAGACGAAATAAAGGATCAGATGGGTCTCTCATTTTCTGCATTGATATCTCACATTACAGACGACTGGCTTCATTCCAGAAGATCAAAGCAGCAACGCGGCGACATTACGTTTGCAGCAGAAATCATAAAGAACTTTCTTAAACATATCAGCGAAGCAGACATCAGAAAAAATGCAAGGGCCAACGCAAAATACATCGTTGACGAGATGAGGTTTCAGGCCAATACCCTTGATTACGAGGAGATGTCAAGAAGGATCATGGAGTGGAACAACAAAGAAAACGGCATCGAGATGGTAAGGAAGTCAAGAAAGGGCTTGTCTGTGTTCATGCAGAAACACCACATGGGACAAAACTGGTCCATGCATCAATGCGTAATGTATGCAAGGATGTTTGAGATAATAGGAGAAACAGTGATTCCAGACTCGATAAAATATGACGGTTCAAGATTTTCATTTGAGGTGATACGAAACGACTAGCATTGTCAGGACAATTACCGCATCATCAGCAATAACAGTCTCGTACTGATTCTGCTTGCAATCTACGTCATCGTCATCGTCATCATCGAACAAGGCAACAAGATACACAACGATATGGCCATTGAATTCAGCATGCATCCACACATGTCCACGTAGACAGAGTAAATTTGAACGCGGCACTTGCCGCGTTTCAGGACATATTCAAGATGGACACATCGCAGGAAAAGGCAGGACATTGAATGGTAAACATATCAAATATCTTTTCGATATGCGACAAAGCAGTGATTCATTATTAGCAATACGCGAAACGATTCAAGTATTCCGCAAGAGGTAGGGAAGGATACGAGCTGTAAAACAGTGTTGACTCACGTCGAGTTAAAATTCAATGAATAATTTCAAATTGACTTACATTCAAACGGTAATTCTCATGAAAGGATTATGTTCAAAATGCTTCTCATCTGGCGTTATTGTGACAACGGATGAGAAAAATCCAGAAGCAGTATGCGAAAAGTGTCGCGACTAGCTGGATGTTTATTACCTCCCAATCACTTCAAAATACGAATTGAGTGCACAGTCAGTATCCCGAAAACAGATTACATTGGAAATCAGGGGCAAGGCAAAGATTTCATGTGATCTCAAACGTCATCTTTCTCCAAGAACGGTAGGAACAATAATGAGATCTTTGCCGTTAGAGGGACACGCACACATGTTGGGGAAAAGTATCGCATATTTTGAAACCCATGTTGACGGTGGAATTGAAAGATCCAGATCCGAATTTAAAAAAGGAGACGTCGCATTTTTACCATCAACAGGAAGTATCTGTTTTTTCCTAAACGATGCAGTGTTTGCAAAGACCATTACCCCCATCGGGAAACTGAACGGGAGTATTGATGCGTTAAAGGATGTAAAATCTGGAGATGTGTTTTGTATCTATGAGGAAACTGCCTGATACAAGTGATGGCCTGAATATCCACCAACCCTTTTTACAATTCCCTTGCTAGTAGATTCTTTCAAGAACGCATTTGCTGCAGAAATTTTAACACCTGTCTGTCTTGCAAGATCTTGAACTGTAATGACTTTAGAATTTTGTATAACTCTCATTGCTTGTTTTTCATTTACCATAACTACGATCTCGGCTTTCTTTGGACCGCTCTCACCTTTGTCTTTCTTTTTCTTGGTATCTTTGGAACCTGCAGACTTGTCTTTGTTTCCTGCTGTTGGCTTTTTTGCTCCACCCATAGTTCTAGAAAAAAATATTCCTCTTATAAACGATGAATAAATTTTTAATTCATTTCAAGGCAGAGAATTCAAATATATTTTCAAGTATAAATAACATCTTTGTATTTAATCTGCATGGGCATAGCAAAAGGTGCAAAATGCAATGTTGATGGCTGTGATCAGGACGGAGCTCGCTCTCTCAACACAAGTAAAGTTGAGAATGCAGGACTAAGAGTGAACTCATCAGGTAAAAAAACAGTTCTTTGTAAAGAACACTATAAGGAATACAAGAAAGAATCCAAAGACGAACGAGATCTTGAACGTGCTCGATTTGACAAGTTTTAGTCTTTCTTTTTTAATTTGTTTATATCACTGTCAGGATTTTCAAAATAATCGTCACTAAGTTTTTTGTACAAATCATCTAGTTTTGCATATAGCCTTTTTGGCTTTCTTGTTGTCTGGTTACTAAGAACGTACAATGCCAGTATCGGAAATGCAATTGTCGCATCAGCATAAACTGTCACCATCCCGTCATGGGCGTCTTGGACTTTGCCCCAGCTTTTTCCTTCCTGCAGTGTTGCACCTGACAGCCCTCCCGTATCTGGACGTGCATCTGTAACCTGTATGATGTAATCCTGTCCCCCGTCATTTCTTCTCAATATTTGATCCAAAAGAGGTCCAGTCTGCTGTGCCGTATTCTTCGGCACGCCGCCGCCCAATTCTAGAATTCCTGATTTTGTGGAATCGTAGACTATCGCAGCTTGCTCAAGTATCTCCTTTACAAAATCCAAGCTGTACGTCTTGTTTGCCAGTCGGTGAACTGCAAGATTCAATGCCAGCGACGAGTCTTTTATCGTAGAGATGTATACTGGAACATCATAGTCGTACGCGGACACTATGAAACTTTTCTCCGGATGTTTTGCTTTTTCTTTGCTTATCTTGCCCATTAAATTACAAAATTCTGCAGTAGTAAACGGCTTGTCCGTAAAATCATCCTTAAACATTTCCTGAACTAAAATATCTTGGGCTTCTAGCGTTTCATTGAACTTTATGAATACGTCGCGTATTCGAACAATTTCATTTTCATATAGTTTCATGTCATCCACGTCAAAACTTCCTTGTTTGACCGGAAGCCCCCACGCAAAATGATCTTCATGATACACGTTAGCCCCCGTAGTAACAATCCAATCCACAAACCCTCTTTCAATAAGAGACTTGACAATGCCTCCAAAACCAACAGGCGTCATCGCACCTGAAATTGTTAGGCAGATTGTCGCACCGTCCTGAATCATTTTTGCATACAGCTTTGCAGCATCACCAAGCTGTCTGCCGTTATATCCAGAACTTGCAAAGACGTCAACCAGATCCTCAATAGTCATTTTTGGATCGAGTTTTATGTGAGGGATGTCTTTGCCGTGAAACTTGTGCGGATCCATATTTGAAAAACTAGCTTTTCAGTAAATAATGCTATCGCACATATTTTTGAATTCCATCTGGAGTTCATTAAAGTAATTATTACTTATTTAGGAATAATCTGAAGCAATACAGAATGAATGTTGTTGATTTGCATGATCCGCTGAGAGTCGACAGAACGCCAGACGATGTCAAAGTTTTGATTTCTTCAGGAAATTTCACACAGGACGACTTTAGAATTTCCAAAATAGAACTACGGCTGTACATTGAAAAAACACATGAGAGATTGGGAGAATATTCTTTGATCACATCATTTGTGGAAACAGACAAAGGAACAGTCGAGATGATTTATGACGAAGGCTTTCGCGGAGAAAAATCCCTGTCAAGGGCAGCTCAGTTTCTCACATCAAATTTGGGAATATCAGCTTTGGTTTTACGTTCCGTCATTTCACTGCGAGAAAAATTAGAATGACTCTACCACGGATTGCCTTGCTTTTTTAATGCAATCCGGGCATAGTCTGAAACAGTATCCAAAGTATGAGAATCATAGTTTGCATCTGTAAAGTTTGTGGACGTAAGAATCGCACCTGTAAAGTTTGCATGCCTCATGTTCACCCCGCCCAAATTTGCACCGCTAAGATCCGCATTTCTTAAATCCGCATAAAATAGATCCGCCCCACGAATATCAGCACCTTGCAAATTTGCACCGTATAATTCAGCATCCCACAATTTTGCGTTTGATATGTTTGCATGCCTCATGTCAGAACCCCTCAATTTTACATAAAACAAGATAGACCCGCTCAGATCCGCCTCACTTAGATCTGTACAGCTCAGATCCGCATTGTGTATGTCCCTATTTTTGAGAATGACTCCTTTCATGTTAGAGTCTGACAAGTCTCTGCCAATCAAATCCTCATAATCAAAGTTAACTTTTGAGAGATTTCGCTTTCTAAAGACATCTGATGGATTCATGGTATAACACAAGATAGGAGAATGAGTACATTTGAATTTAGATCTAAAAGAACAGATGACAGATACTAACGATACAGTTCTAGCTCTTCCAAAACTTTCCCCATGGAATGTTTCCACCCCCTCATTCCATCAACATCATGGGGCCTGTTATCCTCCAACTCTTTTTTCTCTTTGAGTAATTCCTTATGCCTTTCATGATCAATTTTTTTTACACGCATGCTTTGAGCAGATCACGTCTGAATAAATTTCTATTTTTAGATCGTCATAATGCATGTTTTAGCACAAACAGAATCAGGGTTTTTCAACATGACACATCTCAAAACAACATCATTTTGTGAACAGAGACATATTTGAGAATCGTATATTTATGCCTCTTTTGGCAATGATATCATGCGCATATTGCAACTTCATTGTGATCATATTGAATATACACCTACAAAAAAAGAGATAAAGTCAGCTGAAGACATTGAAAATCCTCAAACTCAAAGACTTGAGGAGATCGTAGTTGCATTTGTTGCAATAGAAGACGGCGACGATTCATCAGTTGCCCAAAATGCGATATCACAGATAAAAAATTCAATGGAAAAAATTGGCTGTAAAAAATTATTGCTATACCCGTATGCACATCTGAGTTCCAACCTTGCAAAACCATCAGTTGCGATGAATTTACTCAATGAGATGGAAAGCGGGGCCTCAGACCTTGACGTGTCTCATTCTCCGTTTGGTTGGACAAAGTCCTACAAGATTCAAGTAAAAGGACATCCTCTAGCTGAAAGTTCAAAGGTAGTTACAAAGGATTCTTCAGATTCAAAACCAGATGAAGAAATTACATCCGATGCGCTAAAAGGAGAGTCAAAAATTCGCTCATATTGGAAAATACTTTCCCCGGACGGAACGATGACAAACATCGGAGATTTTGATTTTTCTAAAAATAAAAAATTAGAAATTTTGGCAAAATACGAGTCAGCAAAGATACGTAAAGTGGATCAGCCTCCACCCCATGTCGCATTAATGAAGAAGATGGGAATATCCGATTACGAACCTGCATCAGATTCAGGAAACATGCGGTTTTATCCAAACGGCAGACTGATCAAATCCCTGATTGAACGATATGTCACTGACAGAGTAAAAGAGTACGGCGGATACGAGGTAGAGACTCCGATCATGTATGATTCAGAGCATCCCAGCATGGTCAGCTACTTCAACAGATTTCCTGCAAGGCAGTACAACATTGATTCAGAAGGGAAAAAACTCTTCTTGAGGTTTGCCGCATGCTTTGGTCAATTCCTAATGGCCAATCAATATCAATTGTCATACAAAAATTTGCCATACAAACTCTACGAGCTTACTCGTTACAGCTTTAGACGAGAGCAGTCAGGTGAGCTAGTAGGGCTAAGACGTCTAAGGGCATTTACAATGCCGGATTGCCACGCATTTTGCAAAGACATTGACCAGGCAATTAATGAGATAAAGGTCAGATTTGATCTCTCTCAAAGCGTTCTTCGCAACCTTGGAATCAACGAGAATGATTACGAGATGGCAATTAGATTTACAGAGGACTTTTACAATGAAAACAAATCCGCAGTGGAGGAACTAGTCAAAAAGCACGGAAGACCAGTTCTAGTTGAAATGTGGAAGGAGAAGTTCTTTTACTTTGTTTTAAAATGGGAACTCAATTTTGTAGACAGTCTTGGAAAGGCATCAGCGCTATCAACAGACCAAATTGACGTTGAAAACGGAGAAAGATACGGGATAGACTTTGTCGACGAGAACAATGTAAAACAACGTCCAATCATCTTGCATAACTCCCCAAGCGGGGCAATTGAGAGAGTAATTTACGTATTGCTTGAAAAGGCTGCAAGGGATGCCTATGAGGGTAAAAAGCCGCAATTTCCACTATGGCTAGCACCAACTCAGGTTAGAATAATACCACTAAAGGAAGAATTCAACGACTTTACTGAAAAATTAAGCAGTAGAATTTCTGAAAAGAGCATTCGGGTTGACGTTGATGACAGAAATGAAAGCATCGGAAAAAGAATTCGCGAGGCAGAAAAAGAATGGATACGATATATTTTGGTAATTGGTGAAAAGGAAGCTGGCTCTCAAAATCTCAGCATTCGGGACAGGCAGACTGGATCTGTTCGAGAATTATCTTTTGATGAATTCATATCAGAGATCAATGAGCAGACAAACGGCAAGCCAACTACTGGATTGAATTTGCCAAAATATCTCTCAAAGAGACCAAAGCTCATGGTATAGAAGTTCATACTTCACGACAAGTTTTTCCCTTGAAGTGATAATTGATTACCAACTTTGTATTGAATTACCTATTTTGATTAAGACCATGATCATCATGATTTTAAAATATTTGACAGCATTATTGCTTTCTACGTTTTCTGACTACAAAAACGGTGACAGATATTGCAATGAAAGATAAACCAACGTAAACGTACAGATCATCAGTAGAATTTCCAGAGTCTTGAAGATTTTCAAGATCTGGATCTATGGTGGACTGAATTCCGACAGGGGCATCTATCGGGACAATTCGAAGAATTTTATCGTCATTTATTTTTGGAGAACCACGCCCATCATGATTGCTAGTTAGCATATACAGAAATCCGTCAGGCCCCGTCTGCACATCCCTAATTCGTCCAAATTCATCCTGAAACAGTTTTTCATGAGAAATGACAGATGTTCTTTCTGAATTAAATTCAAACATATGCAAGTGATTTCCACGCAGAGTGGCCACAAAATATTTTCCAGCCCAATGCGGAATTTTGTATCCGTCATAAAATTCAGAGCCAGATGGAGCCCATGCATCATCACCCGTATGAAAGAGAGGGTTTTGCATGCCGTTCATTTCTTCATCACCGATGATGTCAGGCCATCCATAATTTGCCCCAGATACAATCAGATTGATTTCATCATGTCCTATGCCTCTCAGTCCAGAAGGACCGTGCTCGGTGACAATCAAATTTCCGGCATCATCCCAGTCAACTCCCTGAGGATTTCTATGTCCGATTGAATAGATTGACGAAAATTCCCAGGGGTTGTCATCAGGAATAGTTCCGTCAGAATTAATTCTCAGTATTTTTCCTCCCAACGAGTTTAGATCTTGAGACAGAGATGGATTCCCAGCCTCGCCTGTTGTGACGTAAAGCTTTCCATCTGGACCGAATTGAATTCTTCCCCCGCATGAAATGGACCGCCAGGTATCCCTTCAATCAGCACCTTGTTTTCAATCAAGACACCGTCAGACAGATGATATCGGACAAGATTGTTTGAAGACGATAAAAATTCATTTTGCGTAAAATACAGATAGATGAAATGATTTTCAGAGTAATCAGGATCTACTGCAATCCCCAACAGTCCCCCTTCAACACCCCCAACCCCTAGAGATAGCAAAGGTTCCCGTAACAACTCCCCGTCCTGAATGATTCTCAGATTTCCGTTTCTCTCCGTAAAGAGAATCATTCCATCAGGAGTCCAATCAATACTCCACGGAACCAAAAGATTTTCTGCAATCACTTCAACTCGCACTCCAAGATCAGGATATTCCTGCGCAAAGACGTCGGTATGGACTGAAATCGACGCAGTCAAGATCATTGCAATGATTATCAAAAAAACGGTTTTCATTTTTTCTCATTGTTCAGAATTATCACCGTGTAAAAAATGGATTTTTAATGTCAATTTGATGTTAAAAGCATGAGTTGATTAAAAAAGGTGATGGGCTCAGACACGGATATGAGTTTTCTTGATTTATACATGAACAAAAACCCCATGATCACTGCTTCAGACGATGATTCAGAGCCGGTCGCCACGATATTTGGGATTCCTTTTGATTCTACCCACTCATACAAGCCAGGGTGCAGGTTTGGCCCAGATGCTATTCGCGACTCGTTTAACAACATAGAGATTTTTCATCCAGAACTAAAAGTTGATTTGGAAAATGTCAACATAGAAGATTTGGGAAATACGCGACACACTGTTGTTGCATCAGAAATGATCGACATGGTAAAAAAAATCACTGCCGAGCTTGTTTCAAAACAAACTCAGATGTTCATCTTGGGCGGAGAACATTCCATAACCTATGGAACTTACACGAGTTTTCCAAAAGATACGGGATACGTAGTCTTTGACGCGCACTATGATCTACGAGATGAGTTTGCAGACATCAAGTTAAGCCACGCATCATACCTGCGAAGGATTGTCGAGGGAAGGGGATCTGAGAACATATTGCATGTCGGTGCAAGAGCGTTTGTAAAAGAAGAGCTAGAGTTTCTTACAGAAAATAGAATCAAGACAATTTCAGACAGGGAAATTAGGGATGGAAAGGGTCCAAGTCTTCTAAAGGATCACGTATCCACTTTTGACAGCATTTATTCCAGCTTTGATCTTGACGTGTTAGATCCTGCCTTTGCACCAGGTGTGGGAAATCCAGAAGCTGCAGGCATTACTTCAAGGGAACTATTTGACATGATTCACGCGTTTGAGGAGACAAAAGTTACAGGTGCGGATATTGTGGAGCTTAATCCGTATCACGATAACGGCTCTACTGCATCCCTTGCAGCAAAAATTATTTCTACTTTGATTGCGATGAATCTGTATCAAAAAAATAGAGGACACTAAAATTCCAGAGTGAAAGAGACCATTTTAGATAACATTCCCACGTTATTAATTTCCAAAGGGTTAATCCAAGTTTGTCAAACATGTTCAGTAACAAAAATAAATCAAATGTTAGAGATTCATATTCTAAATTAATTTCCAAGAGAATAACATTACATAATTAATTTAATTCCTCAAAACATGGTTCAAGTCAGACGGGATTCACCTGCCAACATTGGTATGATTTTGTGCACATTTGTCGAATTCGACCGGATTGGTAGTAAGTTGTCTCAAAAAAGGTTCCAAAATTCAGTTATTTTATTAAAAATTAGATTTTAATATCATATTTTTTCCCATATTTCTTAACTCCCCCCATAAGGATATGATAGCAGATCCAATGATTTCCTTCTTGACTTATGTTGTTTAGAAACTCTCTTAATTCCATTTTTCTGATCATGTTTACAGAAAAAATCAGAGTCAACATGTAAGAGTATCAAACTAAAACTTCAACACTGCAATTGAGCATTAAACCAACTTAACAAAACTCTTTGTAGATATAAAATTTTCAGATGAATTCATTGAAATTTTGAATTTCACCACGAGCCTAATTGAGTCCAAAATTATGCCTATTTTAGTAGGTGAATCTAGGACGACTTGAACCTAGGAACAGCCAAAAACTCTGTAACAAAAAAATTCTTTTACGACAAAATTTTTCTAATAGTTCCCACTGTTTGCCATGAGGGCAATAAATAAACACGAAATTTCTTGATTTTTGGATTAAATACAGAATTAGGATATATGCGAGAAAGTATTCATATCAAATCCCTAAATACTGAAAATGATAACATTGTAAATAATATTATTTCATACTATTATTCTCATAGAAAAAATTTTTGAGTTTCACAAATAATAACAACTAGCTATTATCGTTGATCAGTTGTCTGAAAATGCAGAAATATTACTAGATATTGCCGAAGAAAAACCCATAAAAGATTTTGACAAATACGTTAATGCAGCATGTGCAATCATTAAAAATTCTAAACCCCAGTACTCCATAGGTATCTACGGCGAATGGGGAACTGGTAAAACCACCATGATGAAAGGAATCCAGAAAAAAATTAAGCCAAATGATAAATTAGTCACAGTTTGGTTTGATGCTTGGAGATACGAGAATGAGGAATATCATGCAGCAATACCCCTATTAAAAAAAATTGCATATTCTATTGATGATAACAAATCAGATTTTCTTTCAATTAGAGAAAAATTACTAACGTCTACAAGAATCATAGGTAAAAATATTCTGTCAGGTATTATTTCAAAATACATTAGTGAATTAGATATAGACAGGATTGAAAACGAACTGAACCAAAAAATTTCAGTTTTAACCAAACATGAAAAAAATACAATATACTTTGATGGCTTAGAGGAAATAATCAAGGAAATGAAAGATGATTCTGAGAAGAAAATAGTCATATTCATAGATGACTTAGACAGATGTTCTCCAGAAAAAACGATTCAAATTCTTGAATCTACAAAAGCATTCTTAGATATCCCAGGATTTGTTTTTGTAATTGGGTTAAGTCATGACACTACTGCGGTTCTAATTGAAAATAAATACAAAGCAAATAATGTTAATGGCAAGGAATACATAAAGAAAATCATTCAAGTTCCCTTTCACATTCAAAAATGGAATGAAAGCGATACCAAGGATTTGATTAAGCATATGGCTACTAAACTTGTGCTATACTACAAAACTATTGTTGAAGATGAAAATACGATAAATAAATTAATTCTAACTCTTGAAAAAACCCCAGAGAAGTAAAACGATTTTTAAATTCTTTCATCATTTCAAATGAGATTTATTTTGAAAATGATCTGAAAAAATCAACGGTATTCATTCTAGTATTTGCACTAAAGTGGAAATGGGCAGATATCTATGAAAAAATGAGTAATGTAAAAGAATTTCAAAAAGAAATAGAAAAAGTGAGTAAACTAACTAAGGAAGAAAAACAAAATTTTATGAAAAACCAAAAAAATCCTAAGCTTCAGGATTCAGTAAGAAGCGAATTTGCGTATTCAGATGTAATCGCAAATTTACTTCTTGATGAAAATTTCTGGAAATTTATTACTGATAATCATATTTTAACAATACAGGATTGGGAACCATACAGAAGAGCATCTATTGCAACAAATCAAACCCAACCTGTAATTGAAAATGAACTGTTATCTAAAGTTGAACTAACAAAAATATTACAAAATTCTATTTCAGACTTCAATCAATTAAGACAGAAGATAGGGTATCAAGTGCTAGATCTTAGAGGAATAACCTTGAAAGGAGAAGATCTTACGGAAGTAGATCTTAGAGGTGTAGATCTCTCAAAAGCAGATCTTCGAGGGGCAAATCTTCGAGGGGCAAATCTTCGAGGGGCAAATCTTCGAGGGGCTGATCTCTCAAAAGCAGATCTCAGAGAGTCATATCTTGAAGGGGCATATTTAGAAAGTACAAATCTTTTAGGGGCTGATTTTCAAGGGGCAAATCTTCGAGGGGCTGATCTTATCAAAACAGATCTTACTGAATCGGATCTTACCAATACGGATTTTACGAGAGCAAATCTCACAGATGCAAATCTCACAGATGCAAATCTTTTAGGGGCTGATTTTGTAAGAGCAAAACTCACAGATGCAAATCTTTTAGGGGCTGATCTTGCCAATTGTCGTCTCGATAGTGCAAATCTTCGAGGGGCAAATTTTGAAAATATAAAGAATTTATCAATACCGATAAAGTTTGCTAAAAAAAGAGGAGCGATAAATATTTGATCAATATCAACATGGCAATAAGATGAATTACATGATAAAGGTAACTCCAATACAATTGAATTTGATGAATACACCCAAAATTATGCCCATGTTAGTGAGTGAATCCCATCCGATGATCCATAGTCCAAATTGAAACCCAATTACTATACAAACCTAGGACAACTTGAACCTTGAATTAAAAAAATACTAGTCTACACGATTCTAGAAACAATGTAATCTAAATTCTACTTTTTTAGTTTAACAATTCAAAACTATGCTAAATTAAAAAGGAAAAAAGAGAAAATAATTATTATTGCTGAACATAATGCAGAATCAATAAAAATTACATTGACGTCCAAAACACTCAGTATTCATTCCTGTAGATTACTATATTCACCACATTATCAATATAATTTGTTGTTTCCACAATCTTAATTTCTAGGTAAATTTTAAGAACAACTATGTATTTTTTTCTGTCTCATTCTAGCAAAGATGATGACATTGTAAAAGGCGTGGTCTCCGCTTTACAGAAATACAATGTATCCTATTGGTTGGATAGTAAAGAGATCAAATATGGGACAAAAATTGCAAGTACCATAGAAGATGGAATTGATAATTGTACCCATTTCTTATTGATATGGTCTAAAAATGCAAAGAATTCAGACAGTACAATAGGAGTAAAGGCAGAAATTGATCTGATCAAAACATCACAGTATAAAAATATCCACAAAATAGTATTAAAAAAAGATGATGCCAATTTACCTATAGGATTAGCAGACAACAAGTATGTTAGAATCTCAGATGAAAATGCAGAAGAGATTACATCCAAAGTTATTGAAGAACACAGACCCAGTTTAGAAAAACAGTTCTCAGATTTTAAAAATAAAGTAGTTTTAGACTATGAAAATTTTAAACCAACAAAAGAGCCAATGATTATGAATTTTTTAAAATTTGACGGCTACAAACATTATGTATCACAAAATTATGTTAAGATGTCGAAAGAAATTAAAATTAAAAAAGATGAAACTGAAGAAGAAAAAATTAAAGAAGAGATTACATTAACTGTTGAAAAAGAGATTTTGGAAAAGACTCCAAAAATTATTCCAGTAGTATCAGAATACGGATCCGGAAAATCTTCTCTTTGTCATAATATCATGTACAAATTATGTAATCTCAAAGACACATTTCCAATTTTTATTCCCTTGGGAGACATAGGACAAAAGGATGAGCGTTATAATTATGATTCATTTAAAAATATAATTTTACAATACATTCAAAAGGAATATCATCTAATGATTTCAAAAAAGGAATTTGAACTTGAAATTTTGAAAGGTAGTTTTATTTTTATTTTAGATGCAATTGATGAGATGTCGTTTAAGACCAATGATGAAATAAATCAAAATAACCTGGAACAAATCATAAAACTTTCTACAAAAAACAGAATTCTGTTGACAAGTAGACACAACTATCTTTCAGAAAATAACAAAAAACAACTAATTAACCATCACGACATATTCATTATTCAGGAATTTAATGAATCTCAAAAATCTATTTTTTTGAGAAAGAAGTTTTCTCAAAATCAAATAAAAACAATAGAAGTTGACAAAGTTATTAGACATCATAAACTGGAGGATATTGCAAAAAAACCCCTATTTTTAGCGACGATATGTGACAATTTAGACAATTTTAAGCAAAACTCATCTAGGAAAATTGTAAATGAAGCAACAATAATGCAAATGCTTACAGATAACTGGATAAAATACGATGTCCAGACAAAAAATATTCCTAAAAATAAACAGAGGATGAAGATAATCTATCGTCAGCGATGTTCTGAGATTTTGGCCATTGCCGAAACTAGAAATGATAATAAACCAATATCCAAATACGACATACAAGAACAAGTCAATAATGAGTTAGGATCTGAAAATGATGCTCATCTTGATGAATATTTTAGAGATGCAAAGGATTGTACATTTCTGGTACCTCATGGAAATAATTCCTTTAAGTATATTCTCAATTCAATAAAAGAATACTTTGTTGCAAGAAGAATTATAAATGATATCAATACTGCAGATTATCAAAAGACTATTTCCGATATTACAATACATCCCTCTGATGAAACAATTAAATTTATACAAAAAATTATTCAAATTGAATGGGCAATTCAACCTCATGTATTTGAGGAGATAAACATTGATCAGTCAAATCAATACTACTCAGAATTATTAAAATTTGAGAACAAGACATACAACATTCTCAAATTTTTAGATTTGGCAAGAAAGGATCCTGAAAAACCCAGTGTTGGCGTATTAGTGGAAATATTACGTAACTCAGGAAAAATGTCAAAACAAGTAATTTTGACTAAATTAAATCTTCATGGAGGATATCTTGAAGACGTAGATCTCACTACAGTAGATCTTAGATCTGCCAATCTAGTAGGTGCCAATCTAGTAGGTGCCAATCTTGCAGGTGCCAGTCTAGAAGGTGCCAGTCTCAAAAAAGTAAATCTCATGGGTGCCAATCTTGCAGGTGCCAATCTTGCAGGTGCCAGTCTAGAAGGTACAGATCTATGCATGTCAAATCTTACTAATGCTGATTTTGATGGAGCAAATCTTAGTACAGCAAAAAATTTACCCACAACCACTAACGAAACCAAAAAAAGATCCAAACTTTAGAATGTTAATATTTCCCAACATCTATTCTGCTCAAAAATAAGAATGATTTTTCTAGATTTTGATACTAAATCCATTAAGAATTCTCCAAAGTCTAAATGAAATAAGAAATTTTTCGGCCCAAATTCAAAGAAGTTAAACCGTATGCATGAATCAGATTAATCATAAGGTTAGAATCAGATTGAATTCAATAGATGCGCCCAAAATTATTCCCATGTTAGCGGGTGAATCCCATCCGATGAGTTGTGGATCTAAATTAAAACCCAAAAACAGTACAAATCTAGGACGACTTGAACCTGGAAACGAGACAAAATATTATCTGGAACTTAAGAGGTTCACAATTTCTGTCTGTCTAAAAATGTCTTAATCCTCTAAAGATCCAAATTCTCTTTAGGATAATTTTCAATATGGAATTAATCCCCTATTCTCTTTTTATGCATTACATTACTTTTTCAGAATGAAAATAAGAAATATGAGAAGATAATTTTATGAATATTTAATATGATCAAAATTTCAATATCAATATGAAATATGTTGAAGAAGAAATTCACAACATAGCAGAATTATTAACAAAGATTGAAACCCACACAAACTCGATCAAAGAACCCATATGGTTTAGAGGTCATGCAAAAAAGGATTGGGATTTAATTCCATCAATATTTAGAGATACTAAAAAAAGAGAAATAGATTATCTTAAAGAATTCAAACAAGATGCAACTTTATTGGTTGAACCAAGACCCCGAAAACCGTATGAATGGTTATTCATTATGAGACACAATCATATTCCAACAAGATTATTGGATTGGACAGAAAGCCCATTAGTTGCAACATTTTTTGCAGTAAATGATGAAAAACATATTGATGAAGATGGTGCATTGTGGAATCTTCTACCTTTAGAATTAAATCGCAATGTAGATTTATTTGAAAATGAAACAACACTACCCTCATTTGAAGAAGACGAATTTTTAGAAGCATATACTCCAGAAAAATTTGCATCAGCTAAACCTGAGAATCAGAGAAAAACATTAGCGTTTTTGGCACCTAGAAATTCAAATAGAATGCAAGCACAGTTGAGTGTATTCACAATAAATCATTATGATAAAACATCAATTGAGCAGATTGGTGATGGAAATCATTTATGGAAATATATTATACCTAAAGAAGCAAAAATAACTTTAAAAAAAGAATTAGATATGCTGAGGATAAATTATTTTCAACTGTTTCCGGAACTTCCATATATTTATGAAAAAATCAAGGGATGAATAAATTGGAAATTAAAATTTCAACAATTGCAAAAAATTCAATTTTGGATATTTTTGCAATAAAAAATAAAATAGATCTAGACCCCGTATATCAAAGACATGGAGATTTATGGACTCTGGAAAAAAAACAACTATTCATCGATTCTATTTTAACAGGATATGATGTCCCAAAATTATACCTTCACGTTTTAGCAAAATCTTACAAAATCAAAGAAGAAAAGGCATTGTATGCCGTGATAGATGGAAAACAACGATTAGGTACAATTTGGGACTTCGTCGATAATAAATTTCCATTAGGAGAATTAAAAATGGAATATCGTGGAAAGGAATATGATTTAACAGGATTATTTTACGGGGATCTGGTATCAAATTATCCAAAATTTGTAGATATTTTTGACAATTATCCTCTTCCAATAATTGCAGTGAAAACTCCTGGAGATGATTTAGATCCGATAGAAGATATGTTTTCAAGATTAAATGAAGCAACATCAATCAATTCTCCTGAAAAAAGAAATGCGATTGGAGGAAAATTAGTCAGATTAATTAGAGAAATTGCCGAACATTCATTTTTTCAAGAATCAGTAAAAGTTGCCAATAAGAGATATCAACATTATGAAATCACAGTACGATTACTATTCTTGGAATATTGCATCAGAAATAAAGAAGTTGTAGATACAAAAAAATCATACTTGGATGAATTTGCACGAGAATTTAAAGAAAAAAATATTGATGAAAAAATTCCTGAGACAGTAAAAAAAGTTCTAGAGAGAATGACAAGAATTTTTGAATTTAAAGATAAATTACTAGGATCACAAGCAAGGATACCGATCTATTATTTACTTTTTAGAGAAGCAGGATATCAAAGTATGCTGAGTAACATCCATAGACAAAAGATCATAGAATTCGTGGATGCTGTAGAACAAAATAAGGTAGACAGGGCAGAAAATCCTAAAAAAGAAAAAAGAGATCTTTCAGAATATGACCGACTAACAATACAAGGAACAAATGACGCAAGTTCTATTAGAACAAGATTTAAAATTATATCAAAATATTTTGGAGTAGATAGTTCAAAAATTTATGATTTATGAATGCAATAAATTAAATTTCAAAAAATGAAGATAGTCATATTTCACTCACTAAACTAGCAATATGCAAAATAGTAATATCATAATTTGTTCATTTTAGATTGTGGCAATCATCTATGGAATTTCAGAAGCAACAAAAGAATTCCTAAAGAAACTTCCAAAAGATGTCAAATCCCTGGAGTATATCGACAAAATTCATCAAAAATTAACTGAAGAATATGATGATCTAGAAAATAAAGGACTGATTGCAAAATTCAGTCGCTGGAATAAGAAACGTCAAATTAAAAAAATTGAAGAAAATCAAGACAGCAAAGAGCACAAAGGTGCTAGAGGCGAAGTACTAGCTTTAGAAAAACTCTCAGAACTATCTGATGACTATCACGTTTTTTGTGGAGTTAACAAAGAACTAAAAAAATATATCACATACAGAAGAGAAAGAAATCTCAAATCAGCACAGATGGATTTTGTCGTAGTGTCAAAAAGAGGGGTATCTGTGATTGAGGTAAAAAACTGGAGTTCACACTATTACAAGAATCACTATGGACTTTCTCCTCACGAACAGGTTGATAGAGCAGGTAGGGTATTGTGGATATCACTCAAGTCCTCTTGGTTTAGTCCCAAAGATCCTCCCATCTCCAGTGTGTTGCTGGCCATACAAGGAAACATCAATTATGATGATGATTATGGATATGTAATTGTAAAGAATCTCAATAACATCAACTACTATTTGCAAAACAGAGGAGAGATATTTTCAGACAAAGAAGTGTCCAGGTTGATTGGCCGAGTAAAAGGAGACATTACAAAATAATTTTATTCCTAATTTGGATTTCTAGACACAAAAAGCTACCCGTCCCGCAGATGTGTAATGGACATTTTTCCAAGTAAATCAATTCCCCACAAATCTAAAATCTAGTTATTTGTTGATTTAGATATGAAGATAGGCATGTCTCTTTCAAATTATGGAATTCTTCCTTCTCGATCTTTTCTAAAAGATGCAGCTTTGGAGATTGAAGGATTAGATCTTGATTCAATATGGACCTCTGATCATATCATCGTTCCAAAAAATGACACTCCCTGGAATAGAGTCTTTGAAAGTATGACCACGTTGGGGTTTTTATCATCAATCACTGAATCTGTTCAACTGGGTTCTTCAATACTCTTAGTCCCTCTTAGGGAACCTCTTGTTTTGGCAAAACAAATTGCAACTCTGGACTCGCTGTCAAATGGAAGAGTGGTAATTGGAGTTGGAATAGGGTGGAACAAAAAAGAGTTTGATTTGCTTGGATGTGATTTTAAAAATAGAGGGAATATCATTACAGAAAATATCGATATCATGAGAAAGATGTGGGCTGGCGATTATACAAAACAAGGCTATTCGTGTGAACCTATGCCGATATCTGATAACGGGCCACCAATATTGATTGGAGGGCAATCGGACGGGGCATTAAAGCGAGTTGCATCAATTGGTGATGGATGGCATCCAGTTGGGATATCTGCACAAGAGTATGATATGGGAATACAAAAAATTACACAAATGAAAAAGGGCAATTTTATCTGGTCTTTACGAATTAATTTTGCTGCCAATCAAAAAATTGAATCCAGATATTCTGGAGCAGATGGAACTCCCAGATTACGATTAGTTGGCAACATTGACGAGTTAATCTCACAAATTCAAGAATATCAAAAAATTGGATTGACTCATCTGGTGTGCGATATTAGGGCCGATTCAAAAAAGGAATATTTTGAGCAGTTAAAATCCATCGGTGAAATTAAAAATTCATTCTAGGCGAGTAAATTTCTATACATTTGACGCACAAATGGAACTGTATAGAGACAAGATAGTACCCTAATCCGGTCGGATTCAACAGATGCGCCCAAAATTATCCCCAAGTTAGTGGGTGAATCCCATCCGATTTGAACCTAGAATGATAAGAGTGTCTAACTGATTTAACAAAACTCACCCCCAGCATAGAATCCTCTTAGTTCCGCATGCTATTTTGTCTTAATTCAAAGTTCAAATCATCCTAGATTTTCACAGTTATTGGATTTCAAACCAATCCTATGAATCGTCAAATTGTATTCACCTACATGACGTTTCCAGTATGCCATATTTTGCGCTCAGTTTGTATAATTTTATAATTTTTGTGCTATTTTTCCCAGATTTGATTTCTGTTCACTTTATTAGATGGTATTTTGGGTATATCACGTGCTGAACAATCTCAGAGAATCTCTCCGCCCGGCCCTTGAAAAGATGGGACGCGGATTTGCAGCTACAGGACTGTCTCCAAACTTTTGGACTTTTGTAGGCTTAGGATTCGCACTTGTTGCAGCAGTCATTTACGGAATGGGAATTGAATTTGGATTAATAATTGGAGGAGTGCTGCTGCTTGTTTCAGGTTTCTTTGACATGGTTGATGGGCAGGTGGCTCGGGTCACTGGAAAGAGTTCAAAAAAAGGAGAGTATCTTGATTCCATGTTTGATAAAATTTCCGAAGTCGCCATATTTTTAGGAATTTTAATCGGAGGATACGCCGAACCGTACATCGTATTGCTTGCAATTACCTTGTCATTGCTAGTGAGTTACGCAAGAGCAAAGTCAGATTTGATCAACATCAAGCTTCAAGGCGTAGGAATTGGGGAGAGAGCAGAGCGACTATTGGCAATTGCAATAATAGGAATTATAGGATTCATGGATTATGCAGTGGTGATTGTAGTGATCATTGCCGGAATTACACTCATTCAAAGAATGATATTCACTACAAAAAATATTAAGGAATAAGACTAACGAAGTTTTCCACGTTTTCTTCTGCTATCTTCAGATCTGATTTTAAGAATTTTGAAGTGAATTGCACATGAAATACAATAATGCTTTAGAACCGTTGGTGAAGCAATGTATGCGCCTTGAGCTCTCAATTCTTTTGCCAAAGTATGCTCAACCAGATTCAGTCTAGACGTTACTTTCTTAGCCTTGTCTTTTGGGACAGTTTGTCCACAGTTTGTACATTGTACAGTGCCCGAAGAACCTTTTCCTCCTTTTGTACGACCTCTACTTGCACGCTTAAGTGGCATGAATTTCTGAAAATTCGCCTACTTATATTCTTGTAGGATTTGCAAAAAAAGACGTCAATTAGGGATAAAATATGAAAAAAGATCCCTCATCTTTTAATTCTAGATCGTGCATTTTTCAATGATAACAAATGCGCGGTCTGTGTCATAATTGCTTTAGATCTGGAGTCAAAATAATTCCAATAAAGGGCGAGATCCTGTGTCAAGTTTGCATCGATAAAATCAATGCAAAAAACTAAATCACTATCATGACAAATCAAGAGAAATGAAATTAGCGGTTTTTTCTCATTGTGCAATGGATACCATTTCCATTGACGGGAATAGGTATGAGCAGATCGGAGGGGCCGCATGCTACGGAGGGATTACCGCCAGACAGTTCAAGTTTGATGTTGATCTGTTCACTAAATTTGGTCCAGATTTTCCCAAACAATACCTGACAGAGCATAAGATTAATTTTGCAAATTCAGAATCCAAAAAAAATACCACCAAATTTTCCATTTCAATTACGGGTTCAGACAGGACTCTCAAGATTGAAAATGAATGTGACCCGATAGACCATATGGAAGCCAGTGCAGATGGCCATATTGTCAGCCCAATATATCATGAGATATCAGAGCATACGTTTAAAAAAATTAAGAGCGACTCAAATTTTCTTTTCGTTGATCCTCAGGGATTTCTAAGGCGAAAGGACTCAGAAAATAACATTCTTTTAGAAAAAACAGACCTTGATCTTTCTGACGTCAATGCAATCAAAGTGAATCCTGAAGAGGCACAGCAGATTGTAAGCGGAAGTCATGATGAAATGATGCGGGCATTACAGAAAAAAGGAGTCGAGCATGTCCTGCTGACAAACAAAACAGACGTATCCATGTTGATAAAAGATAAAATTTATTCCATAACTCTTCCAAATAGTCGAATTCACGACACAACAGGGATAGGAGACATATTTAGTGCCACATTTGCATGCACCATGCTAAAAGAAAAGGACTTTCTATGGGCTCTTTGTTTTGCTGGCGGTGCTGCACAGGCCGCACTTGAATCCAATAATATAGGGCTGCAAAAAATTCCCAAAAAGGGAACCATTGAAACAAATGCATCATACTTTTACAATCTTGTAAAATTCAGAGACCTGTGACAAACAGTTCTTTTTTTAACATTCTTCGGTCATAGAAACCATTTTTCATGCTTGAAAATATCTTTGCCACAATCTTTGATGTGGAATTTTTAGATTATTAGTCAATGAGAAAAGAGTAAAACAGAATTTGAAAGATTGTCACATACCTTTCGGGATCAGAGTAATTTTTGTGCGTAAAGCTACGAATATTCTTTTATTGCGCCAAATTGACTATTTTTCAATGCTAATTGGCATTTACGGTTCTGGAACTACAGAATCAGCTGCAAAGATAATCAAAAAGATTCTGGATGATGCAGAAATCAAGTCTTTTTCAATTACAAAATCCACAAGCAAGCAAGCCGACTGCGTGATTGTTTTAGGAGGAGACAAGGGAGTAAGAAATTATTTTCATAAGACGTTTGATTCCACCTTGCCCATTTTAGGCATCAGTGAAGGAGAAGCTAACGGTTTTTTAGCTCAGATTGATCTCAGGGAATTTGCATCGTACGGGGACATTCTAAAGAGACAAAAGTACACTGTTGAAGAGGTCCCAAGACTAGGAGTAAAAATTGACGGAAAAAATGTCTATCCAGTCTTAAATGATGTCGCAGTATTTTCATCAAAGAGTGCAATGCTGATGGAACACACGCTACGAGTCAACGGGGAAGAGGTATGGCACGACAACAGTGACGGCATAATCGTATCCACTCCAATCGGCTCGTCTGCATACTCAATGTCTGCAGGCGGTCCCGTGCTTTTCCAAGACTCAGAAGTGTTTGAAATACTTTCTGTAAATTCACTTGATGTGACAAGAAGGCCAATCATAGTATCAAATTCTAGCTCTATTGAGATAGATGACATTTCTGCAAGACTTCATTGCGAGGTCGTCTTAGACGGTCTTGACAGATACAAAGTAAACAACACCGTGGAATGTGCCCAATTCTTTCCGGCTGCAAAGATAATCCGTCTCAAAAAAAATTCAACTGCAATTTCCGCTCTTGCCAAAAAGGTGCATCTTGCCGAAGAACTGCTCAGCATGTCTCCAAGCTCCAAGCTGCTTTTGAAGACATTGGAATACGAGGGTGCGCTGACTCAAAAAGACCTAGCAAACAAAACATTACTTCCTTCAAGAACGGTAAGAATGGCATTGAGCAATCTATTGAAAAGGGGATATATCAAAAAGAAGGTATCCATCAGAGATGCAAGGCAAAAAATCTACGAGATTTCAAAGATAGAATAGGCCAGGTATCAAGCGTAGGATTATTTCTCAGATGCCGCCTTGAGAAATGAAGTGAAGGATTCTTCGGGGAATCCAGGCCTGCTGTTAAACTCAGGATGAAACTGAACACCCAGATAGAATTTGTGGTCGGGAATTTCAAGGATTTCCATCCTTTTTCCGTCATCGCTGTCTGCGGAAAACATCAAGCCATTTTTCTCAAGCTGAGGAATGTATTCTTTGTTAATCTCATATCTGTGCCTGTGACGCTTGTTGATAACTTTATCATTGTAGATTTGCTGCGCATTTGTATTTTCTTTTATCATTACCTTGTTTGCACCAAGTCGCAACGAGCCACCCATCTCTGAAACTTGTTTTTGTTCAGGCAGAAGATCAACTAGGGGATTTTTTGCATCTGCTTTAATTTCAGTTGAGTTGGCATCTTCCAAGTTCAAAACATTTCGACCAAAGGCTATTGCTGCCAGCTGAAATCCAAAGCATATTCCCAGATAGGGTATATTTTTCTCTCGAGCATAATTTGCAGTTTGTATAATGCCCTCTGATCCTCTCGTCCCAAATCCTCCAGGAACTAAAATTCCATCATAATTTGATAAAGTGTTGTAATCATCAATTGATTCAGAGTCTATCCAATGTATGTCTACAGATTTTCCCATCTGGGCTCCCGCATGTTTGAGTGCATGGTTGACACTGACATAACTGTCTGCAAGAGTAACATATTTTCCAACCATGGCAATCCTTACCTTTTGATCTTCATGATCTACCATATTTTGCGCAATTTCATTCCAGGCATCCCAGCTGGCAGAGGTATTGAGCATCCCAACTTTGCTAAACTTTTTAAATATAGAATCCATGATTCCTTGATCATACAACATCTGAGGTATTTCAAATATGGATTTTGCATCATGGCATGATAAAACGTCTTTTGTTGTCACGTTTGTAAACATTGCAATCTTTTTCTTTGTTTTTTCTTCTAATGGCAAAGTACACCTTACTGCAAGAAAGTCGGGCTGAATTCCTATTCGCCTTAACTCTTGCACGCTGTGCTGTGTCGGCTTTGTCTTCTGCTCCCCTACAACATCCAATGATGGAGCCAAGGTAACATGAACAAAGATCACGCCCTCAGGACCTTCTTCGACTTTCATCTGCCTTAACGCTTCAAGAAACGGCAAGGACTCAATATCCCCCACGGTGCCGCCGCATTCCACTATCAAAAAGTCTAGTTTTTCATTTTCGGCAATTCCCCTAATCCTATTCTTGATCTCATCTGTAACGTGAGGAATTATCTGAACGCATGCCCCCAGATATTCACCCTTTCTTTCAGCCTCAATTACAGAGGAATATACCTGAGCTGTGGTAATATTGTGGCTCTTTGGAATATTCTGATTTAGGAATCTCTCATAATTTCCAATATCCATGTCACATTCACCTCCGTCATCAGTGACAAAGACCTCGCCGTGAGCCACAGGATTCATCATTCCCGCATCATAGTTAAGGTAGGGATCAATTTTGATGCAGGATACTTTTTGATCAGATAATTGTAACAGTTTAGCAATAGAGGAACTGGTAACCCCTTTTCCAAGGCCAGACATCACACCACCTGTGACAAAAATAAACTTCGTCTGCACGTTAATGAAATGAGCATCTGGTTTTTGTATGTTTTGTCGATCATTGCTGGAAAAATATTCATAAGATCTTATTTTATTGGTCTGAATGTTCATCACGTATTACGTCATATGTACGAATATACTCGCAAGATAAAATTCTGTCAGCGGGACAGGAAAAATGCGATCTTGGTAGAACATTGTGTCTCAGATGTCAAGCAAGCACATTCAACAAAACAAATACCAAACATCAGTCAGCTCCAATCGCATCCAAATGCATGTAAAATATTTTTTCATATGCTTTCACTCTTTCTGCAAATCTTGCTTCTTTGTTGATCGGATTGCATTTCATGCAGGAATTTGCATTCCCAGATTCAATTTCATTTATCAATTCAAAAAATGAAGTGCAATTGATCTTAGAGATCATGTTGTCAATACTATCTGATGGCATTTCACATTCAGCATACTTTTGCAGTCAAGATAAACCCCAATTAAGATTACAGAAATGATACTGATGAGAACACACGATCAGACCTCGAAGTTGAATTTCATCATAAATATCGACCATGCTTAAAAGTCCTCATGCCATATTTATCACATGTCCTCAGGCTGTAACTCGCAGTTACCGTTTGAAACATGGAAAGTCAAGTGCCCATTAATGCAAAAGTCACATTGAGACGGACCACAGCATTTACACATGGAAGTATTGACAGCGATTCGACGAAGACAATCAAACTTACGGGTCATCCCATATCCATTTCCATCATGGTTTGACTGTAATAATCAGAGAATTGTTCGCCTGGCCTCCTGCCTTTTTTCATTTCTTCTTGGAGTTTTTTAATAAACTCCTCAGCTTTTGCAGGGTTGAAAATATTCGAATTGTGCCATCAATGTATCCATCATTTCCACGATATCCGTCAACTACAACACAACATGTGTTGGTAGATGTCATCTCAAAGGACGACCACACTTTCTGTATCACTTCACATGTTCACGATTCCATCATGAAATACTAAATATTCTTTACCGTCATTCATTTTGAACTTCCCAGTATTTTCATTTAGACATATTTTACCAGCATTAGTTATTTATTTTGATATTTTTACATGCTGGACGATAAACGGGATTCAACCTCAAATTTAAAACGAAAATACCATGCGATACAAAAATATTTCATTTTTACAATTAAAATCAAAACCACCACCCATAACAAAAGACATCCGTTTTAGACATCTCAGAGTTTGCATTCTTGTTGTCAAAGATTTTTTTTAGATTCAAATATTCCCACAGCACAGTTACATATTCAAATTTTTCAAAGTCTTGTAAACATGTTCTTTACAAGTGTAAGAAAATTTTTAATTTTTCAAATAAGTTTTTGGTATGGATACCATCTATTTTTTATTCCACGTGGTCCATTGTGATGTGAGAACATCTAGTTTGGCGGCCATACTTGAAATTAAATTTCAACAAACGAAAAGACAGACACCTGACCGCCAATCTTAAACGTTTTTAAAAAAATTTAGAGCCTTGTTTGTTTTTTGAGACTTTTTGTAAACGACATTATTTTTGTTTCAAGCTGACTTTGTGACGTTTTTTCAATCAATTTCAGATATGCACTTCCCACAATCACAGCATCAGCTCCAGCTTTGACATACGTCTTAACATCATCAGGAGTTGAAACTCCAAATCCTATACCTACGGGAATTTTTCCTTTTGTTTGTTTTTTGACCTCTTTTATTGCCTTTAGGGTATAGTTTTTGATTCCTGTTTTGACTCCAGTTGTTCCAAAAACCGCTACAAGGTACAAAAATCCAGTAGACACTTTTGCAATTTTTTGTATTCGGGTTTTACTGGTGTTTGGAGATATCAGAAAAATGGTATCAGTCTTGTTTCTAGATGCTTCAAGGTAATCTGCAGATTCCTCTACGGACATGTCAGGCAGAATGAATCCGTCTATACCAGCTTTTTTAGCATCAGAAATAAATTTTTGATATCCCCTACTATACAAAATATTGGTATAAGTCATCAATATCAGAGGAATATCAGTTTCCTTTCTAATTTTTGTGACAGTATTGAAAAAACTGTTAATCTTAGTTCCATTCTCCAGGGATATCAGGCTTGCATTTTGAATTACAGGGCCATCAGCCAAAGGATCAGAGAATGGAAATCCCAATTCTATAATGTCGACTCCGCCCTTTACCAACCCTCTTACAGTTGCCAACGTTGATTTTTCATTTGGGAATCCGGCCATGATGTATGCAATCAATGCTTTTTCATTCCTTACTTCTAATTCTGTAAATTTTTCTTTAATTCTTGACATTTACTAACTATGTGACAATACGTTGTATATTTAATAAAAACTGTCTCAGGTTTGAGATTCTTTTGACATCCCCCAACACAATACAACAAGCAGACCAGAATATGTTTTAAAATTATTGCAAGACCATAATTCATCATCCAAATATTTGCAAAACATTTTAAGTTGAAATCATATCACATCTTTCAAAAAGTTTTTTATAATTATTCAAGATACTGGATTTAATGAAAATAACGACACATATGATGACGTTATCTATTCTTTCAGTAGCGGTAATTGGCTTAATGGCCATGACACCGGCTGCTTTTGCAGATCATTCAGAAGTCACAATCGTACCGGCAGCAGGTTCTGGTGCCCCGGGTTGTGAGGACACAGCAGACGGATGCTACATTCCAGGTACTGCCACGGTGGACGTAGGCGGAGTCGTGATAATGACCAATACGGACAGCGCGGCCCACACGTACACGTCCGGAACTCCTGACGGAGGGCCAGACGGCGTATTTGATACGAGCCTTTTGATGATTAACAATTCCTTTGAGTGGAATCCGATGACCGTAGGCGAGCAGCCATATTTCTGCATGGTTCATCCATGGATGGTTGGAATGATCACAGTGCAAGAAGCAGGAGATGACATGATGGAAAAAGACGATCATGACATGATGGAAAAAGACGATCATGACATGATGGAAAAAGACGATCATGACAAAGACAACCACGTTACACTGGACCATGACATCACCAGCGGTTCTGTAACTGAGATGGAAATAGACAGAGTCCACATCCCTAATTGTCAAAATCGATTCATCTGATGCAGGTTCAATTACAATCACTCTTCCAAGAGACGTAATTGATGCAACCATTAATGATGAAGATGACGAATTGTTTGTTATCGTTGACGGGGAAGAAGTAGACTTTGATGAGACAAAAACGTCTACGGACAGAACCGTAACCATAGCGTTTCCAGCAAACACTGAAGAGATCGAGATAATCGATAGCTTTGTAGTTCCAGAGTTTGGTACAATAGCTGTAATGATACTGGCAGTTGCAATAGTTTCAATGGTTGCAATTTCTGCAAAATCAAGACTCAGCATCATACCAAGACTGTAACGCAAATAATCTTTTTTTATTTATTTTTGTCTGTTCAAATAGTTCTGAACCTCTTCGACATCCTTATCGCCCCTTCCAGAAAGCGTGACCACTATTGATTCTGAAGGTTTTGATTTTCTTGCAACCTTAACTGCCTCAGCAATCGCATGTGCAGACTCCAATGCAGGGATTATCCCCTCAGTCCCGGTAAGCATCAAAAACGCGTCAATTACTTCAACGTCAGTGGCGGAATGATACTTTACACGTTTTGTATCCTTATAGTATGAATGCTCAGGTCCCACTCCAGGATAGTCCAGTCCGGCTGAAATGCTGTGGGTTTCAGTTACCTGTCCCTCTTTGTCTTGAAGTAGATACGTCATCATTCCATGTAGTACCCCTTTACTTCCAGCGGATAATGTGGCTGAATGATACTTGGACTTCAATCCTTGTCCTGCAGCTTCAACTCCAATGATTTCTGCACTGGTGTCCACAAGAGGGTAAAACGTGCCAATTGCGTTAGAACCTCCCCCCACGCATGCAATGACACTGTCAGGAGTCTTGTTATTGATTTTTTTTATCTGTGACTTTATTTCTTTTCCAATCACGCTTTGAAAATCCCTAACCATGACAGGATACGGGTGAGGGCCTACAGCTGAACCAAGAAGATAGTACGTAGACTCTACGTTTGTAATCCAGTCGCGAATAGCCTCATTAATCGCATCTTTTAGCGTCTTTGAGCCTGACTTTACAGGATGCACCCTGCATCCAAGCATGTTCATCCTGTACACGTTTAGCTTTTGACGAATGGTATCTTTGTAGCCCATGTACACCTCTGCCTTCATCCCCAATGCTGCACAGGCCATAGCAGTAGCGACGCCGTGTTGTCCGGCACCAGTCTCAGCAATGATTCTTTTTTTATTCATTCTTTTTGCAAGGATTGCCTGTCCCAGAGTGTTGTTGATTTTATGAGCCCCTCCGTGCAGCAAATCTTCTCGCTTGAGATAGATTTTTCCGCCACCTAGCTTTTCAGACAGGTTCTTTGCATAGTATAACGGGGTAGGCCTCCCGGCATACACTTTGAGATAATAGTCTAGCTCCTTTTTGAATTTCTTGTCATTTTTAAACTTGAGATAATTCTCTTCGAGTTCCTCAATTGCAGGAACAAGCGTTTCTGGAATGTATTTTCCACCAAATTCTCCAAACCGACCATCTTTAGGATATTTCAATACGCATTCACCAACTTTTTTACCTGTTCTTCAATGTTGTCACTTTTCATAATGCTTGAACCTATTAGAAATGCATCTGCACCACATTTTTTTAAATATTGAATATCTTCAGGAGTATTAATTCCACTTTCAGACAGGATAATCCTTGACTCATCATGTCCTTCCAAGACCAATTCAGTAGTCTTAAGATCAATTTCCAACGTGTCAAGGTTTCTGTTGTTGATTCCTATAATGTCAGCTTTTGTTTTTAGGGCATTTTGAAATTCTTCTCTTGTATGCACTTCCAACAAAATGTTCAATCCCTGCTTGTGCCCATAGCCGATAAACTCATCTATGTCATCGAGATATTTTTGATCAAACAAAGATTGAATTACCAGCACATAGTCAGCCCCGATCTTCTTGGCAGCATCAATCTGTACCTTGTCAATCATGATATCCTTCATCAGCAATGGTACATCCACAGCCTGTCGTACCTTCATAAAATATTCAGGTGAGCCATGAAACAGATGCGGCTGAGTCAGCACCGAAAGTGCCCTTGAGCCCCCGGCAATCATCTGTTTTGCAATGCTGGCAGGATCCGTAAGGGTTCTAATTTTTCCCAATGACGGCGATGCAAACTTTATCTCAGTCAGCAGCGTCGCATGTCGATTGGTCTTGATAACATCTACAAAATCCATGTCGGATTTTTGCAAGTCCACATTTATGTCATATATGCCATCATCAATTGCAATTTGGGAATTATTTACCAGTTTTCTTAAAATGTTTTCAGCCATCTACAACCTCCCTCAATTTAGAAATATCCCCAGTATGTCCGACAAATTTTTCCAACAACGACATGGCCTTGCCATCCCTAATTGTATTTAATGCAATCTCCACGCCCTCTTCAAAATTATTTGCAATATTTGCGACGATCAATCCTCCTGCAGCATTTAACGCAGTGGTTTCAATCATCGCCTGATTTGCAGTATTATCCAGCACCCCTACAAATGACCTTATCGCATCTTCTTTTGATTTGATTTGTATGTCTGTCAGCTTTGACTTGTGCAGTCCTACAGCTTCCGGGTCTATTGCATTCATTAACACGCTGTCTTTTTTTAAAATACATACTCTGTTGACTGCACTGGTTGAAAATTCATCCATCCCGTCATCTGAACGAACAGTCATGACATTTTCTGAACCCTTTCTTTTTAAAATTTCAGGCAGTCTGTCAAGATATTCTGCAGAAAATACGCCAACCAGCTGATTTTTCACCCCGGCCGGATTTGACAGTGGACCCAACAGATTAAACGCGGTTCTTTTGCCCAGCTGCTTTCTTGCAGGTGAGACATGTCTCATGGCAGGATGAAACTTTTGTGCAAACATGAAGCAGATGCGGTACTTTTCTAGAACGTCTGCGATTTGTGCAGGCTCTTGGTTCAGGTCATATCCAAAGTATTCAAAGATATCAGCACTTCCAGAAACCCCGGAACTTGAGCGATTTCCATGCTTTGCGACAATTCCACCAGAGGCTGCCACTACAAACGATGCTGTTGTGGACACGTTAAAAGTCTGCAGCGCATCCCCACCGGTACCACACATGTCAATTACGGTTCCGGAGATTTCAGGCTCAACTTTAAGGGCAAATTCCTGCATTTTGTCAAGCATTCCCAACAGTTCATCATCAGTCTCACCCTTTAGTGCAAGAAAAGATAAAAAATCAGCGTTTTGCATGTTGTCTGTCTTGCCAGACAGTACGTCAGTCATGACAGAATTCATTTCATCATAGGCGAGATTTGTCTTTTTTTGCAGTTTTAAAATAAGATCAGCAATCATTTTCTTTTACCTGTTGTATGAAATTTGCAAGAATTTTTTTTCCATCTTCAGTCATTATGGATTCGGGATGAAACTGTACTCCCTGAATCAGATATTCTTTGTGCTTTATCGCCATAATTTCGCCATCATCTGCAGCTGTTGCGATGACTTGCAACACATCAGGAATAACAGTTTTGTCTCCGACCAAGCTATGATACCTTGTTGCCTTGAACGGATTTTTGACATCCTTGAACAAGGCAGAATCAACATAATCAACAGGACTGGTCTTGCCATGTCTCACGCATCCGGCATTTGTTACATTGCCACCAAACGCATGTATGATTCCCTGATGTCCCAGACAGACTCCCAGAATGGGAGTAGTTTTTCCCATGTCTTTGATCACATGGCTGCACACTCCAAAATATTTTTCTTCTTCAGGGGTTCCAGGTCCAGGTGAAATTATTATTGCATCATAATTGTTTTGCTTAATTTCATCCAATGTGATCTTGTCATTTCTGATTACATCGCAGTCTACGCCAAGTTCTCCAAGATACTGTGCAATGTTGTATACAAATGAGTCATAATTATCGATGATTAGAAATTTCATAGATATCCGCCTTTAGAATTTTTTAGGCATGATTGAAAGCCTGACAATTTGCACCTACAGCCAAAAATAACGAGTCATATCTTCAACAGTTATTTGACTAATCATTATTCCATTAGAAGTACGACTCATGACAAACCTATCGATGAGAATTATATAAAATCTACCTTAATTGACGGCGAGGGGTTTTACAATTATTTGAACATCCACACATGTCATATTTTACAGATGATGTTTTACAGAGTCAATCCAACCGTAAGACCAACGGGTAAATTTCCAAATTCAAATGTCAATAGTAGTGCAATATCTGAGGGACACAATTAGACAAGTAGTTTTCATATCCACATGTAAGAACCAAAAAACAAGAGCAGGTATGATTTTTGGAATTAGAACAATTTCAATTAATCATCAAATTATGGATTAGACAGTGACACCCAGGCAGTTTTTAGAAAAGTGAACCCAGCAGGACCTGTGGCGATAAGGTTAGAATCCAAAAATGTAGGCTCAAATTCAAGTAATTAATCAACTAATTAAGGAATAGGAAGAGACACATACAGTTTTTGTATTTTGCATGAAGGTAATCCCCACATCAGATTCACGATTTTTTTACGATTATGAAATTATTAGTACGGGTAGTTTTACAATCAACCTATGAAAGAGGATTCGATTGCCGAATGTGTAGATTGTGGGGCACAATGCACGTATACAAAACACCGTATGCAGACCCATGCAGAATATTTGAAAAGGCACAGGTGTCAAAAGTGTGGGAATTTTGCATTGAAAACTAAGAGTTTAGATTTTTAATTTTAAACAGAAGGGATCGAAATGAAGCAGTAGATGCATTACCCAAACATAAAAAAATGTTACCAATAGTGATGTCACCATTCATTCCGTCATCATGGCAGTCAGAAGCTTTTGTACTTTCTATGAAATTTCATGGCCTAGCGGAGTCTCAGGAATAATGTCCGGCAGAATCATGTAGCATGAACAGTATGCGGACACATACCAGACTCAAGAAGATAGACATTGCAGACTCATTCATCAAGGAAAAGTGTGGAATTGACTTTAAAATTTACAGAAAATTTTGGGTCGGATTTAAGTCATGTTCAAGAAAATTAGCATTGCTGGAGATAAGATATCAGTAGACAGAACATACAAACCAATCAATGCATAAAAAGATCTTTTACATTACTGCTTACGAATCCAAGACAAGATAAACAAAGATGGCGTCTGGGAAATTTTATTTTCATTCTACGTTTAATTGAATCCATAATGGAAAATGATCAGATATTTTATACTTGAAAATGTCTTTGGTAATTTCTCCGTATGGAGGTTCATCTTGTTCAGGATACAGGTTTAGAACCCCTCCATCATGTATTCTATGGTTATTTTGACTGTGATAAAAAATCTGATCATATCTTTTTCCCTCTACCAACGAGCTTCCATGATCATCCCCCAAAATATTTGGATGAGTTTCAAGATGATGTTTTGTTATGGCTTTGAATTGAGGACTGTCCTCCTTTGGAATATTAAAGTCCCCCAGCACAAAGATATCCTTATCTTTTACAGATTCGGATTCTCTTCTTTTTTTAATCCAATCTGCGAGCTTGTCAAGGGCAGTTGTACGTCGTTCCATGGCTCTGACACTCTCATCATCCCATTTGACATGTGCTGCAAGCATGATAAAGTCAAACTTGCCGGCCCTAAAGGATGCAAGATACGGACTTCTCCACCAGTTATGTGTCTCACGAAATTCCCCCGTGTCCTGCATTCGATCTATGACATAATCTTGTCTGCTTGAATGATAATTTTCTTTTATTTGCGTAACAAATTCTTCCACCCGTAAATACTCTGGAAAGTCTACGCTTGGTTTTATCGTGTGAAGAATTTCTTTCAGTTCATTTTTTTCATCATTGCTTATTATGCTGGATCTGGAACTGTCAATGCCTTCGATTAGCTGTTTTTTTGTTGCAAAATTTTCCCTTATTGGATCTGCCTCTGCTGCAAGACCGGTAAATTCAATGACCCGTCCGTCATACAGATATCCTATTCTCTCTCGATTGCCTTTTTGATCCATGTTTGAATCAGAGTATATCACTTTCCAGTACGGTCCCAGTAGTTTCATCACTTTTTCCAAGTCTTGAGTATTTTCTTTTAGTTCTGTGATTGCCGTTAATTCAAAACGTGACAATACTTCTGCAATATAATGAAGATAGACATTGTCTCTACCGCCTCCAAAATTTCTAATATTCCATGTGGCAATTTTTATTGTTTTATCCAAAACAGAGTCTGGAATTTTTTTGTCTTCTATTATTTTGATGATGTCTGAAACGTCTGTTCTGGTTATTCCATCTCCTAGTGCGTTATGATCCATAAGATTAGCAACAATATTTCCACATGATTCTATAAATAATTTTTTTATAGATTGTGTAAATTACTTTAAAATAAGATAAATCATAAAAATAGTATTCGTAAAATGCGTTTTGACGTAAAGGCTAAAAAAATAGGATTAAGCATCAAAAATATTTCAAAATATCAAATCAGGTTGGATTCACTACTAAAACGGCATAATTTTGATCACATTTGTAGGGTATTGCCTAACTAGAATATCAAATGGTTCTAGAGAAATTTTGAATTTGACGCACATATTTTTCCAGACCCAAATTAAATAACGTACTTGCCAACAATCAGATGTGATGCAAGAAAAAGCAATAGTGATTGGAGGCAGCATTGCAGGACTTTTGGCGGCACGTATTCTATCAGACCATTTCAAAGAGGTAATTCTAATTGAAAAAGACAGTTATTTGGAAAATAACAATGTGAGAAACGGAACTCCCCAGGCAAATCATATCCACACTTTACTTGTCAGAGGTAAAGAGATACTTCAAGAATTTTTTCCGGAACTGGAAAAGGATCTTCTGGAAAAGGGTGCAAACAAGATTGATTTTTTAAATGACGCCAGATATCACCTGCCAAGCGGATGGGCCCCAAAATTTAACTCAGGAATAATTTCATTTACCTGTACAAGAACACTATTGGAGAATACCATAAGGCGTCAAATTCAAAAAATTTCAAAGATCAAGATAGAGCAAGGAAAACACATCACAGCATTTGTTTTGGAAAAATCAAACAAAATAAGCCTAAAAACAAAGGAAGGTAAAGAGATTCACGGAGACCTAATAGTTGATTGTACTGGGAGAAACACAAAGACGCCAGACTGGTTGGTAGACATCGGATTTCCAAGACCCAGAGAAACCAAAATAGACTCTTTTGTAAGATATTCTACAAGAAGATACATCCAGTCTCCAAAGAAGGACAAACAATGGAAGATGCTCATAATACTGAACAAGCCGATCATAAATCCCAGAATAGGCTACATATACCCAATAGAAGACGGCAAATGGCTTGTGGGACTATGCTCAATTGGAAAGGACTATCCCCCTACAGACGAGAAGGGATTCTTGGAGTTTGCAAAACATCTTGAAAGCGATGAACTTTATGATGCGCTAAAAGATGCAGTCCCAGATTCTGAGATATACAGATACCAGGCACAAGGCAGTAGAAAGTATCACTATGAAGAAATTCCGCAATGGCCTGAGAATTTTATTGTGTTGGGGGATGCAGTATCCATTTTTAATCCCTATTATGGTCAAGGCATGACGTCTGCTGCCCTGGGTGCCAAAGCACTGGATGACATGCTAAAAAAGAGCAAGATAGAAAAGGATTTTACAAGAAAGTTTCAAAAAAGACTTGCAAAGGTCGTGTCCTTGCCATGGATTCTTGGAACAAGCGAGGACTTGCGATGGCCGACAACAGTGGGCAAAAGACCAGATACAATTACAAGAATGGTGCAAAATTACGCCCAAAAAGTATTGTTACTTTCGCCTAAAAGCACACTTGCAGCCAAATCATTTCAACAGATGATGCACATGATAAGATCTCCCACAGTAATATTTCATCCCGCAATATTGTTGCAGTTAATTGTAAATTTCATTTGGAAAAGAAGCGATTGAATGCAGAGATAATTGGAAAAATTCCAACATGACTATTGTTTAGAGTCATCGTGAATTTGAAATGTTGAGATTTTGAACCAATATAAAAAATCACATCTAGAAAATTATTTGAAACTATTTTACAGCCAATAGATGCAAGGTGGCATTCATTTCTTTTCAAAATACGTGATTTGAATTCCACGTGGATCTTGGAATAACACTATCAACCATATGCTAACATAATATCTATGCGGACACCGTTAGCAACAAACATTTTGCACCCATTTTTACTTTGATGAGACATAATCATTCATTGCCTGACAGTTCTCCGTCATAAACTGCTCAAGATTTCCCAATCTTTCACCCCATTGATCAATGGTAAGATCCACACATTTTGCAATTGTTTCGTCGACAGATTCGGTATCATTCATTGCCTGCTTTACGTTATCCATTACGCTGAACACAAATTCCTTGTCAGTCTTGATGTGCTGTTTTGTTCCAAGTATTTTTTCATGGCCTGAAATTAGCACGTCAAAATCAAAGTCATTTACCAGGGTGTCATGTGCTCTAATATGCTCATCCATGTTTACTGTGACTCCCAATCCCTTGTATGGTGCGGCATCTGGATGAAACAAGTCAACGGCCATTGCAACATTTTGTCTCGGTGCCAGAATTACGATGTCGCCTTTGGAATGAAACTCTCCTATGTAGGATAGTTCCAATACCCGACTTCCAACTGACAGTGTGTAACCGTCATCAAATGTCACGGTTGGAATGGGCCTGTTTGGATCATTTTCAGACATTAAGATGTCTGCAGCATCAGAATGTGCAATGTATTCAATGTCAGATGGAAAAATCTGACCTGCTGCACCCGTGTGATCAGCGTGAGAATGAGAATAAATCATGCGGGTGATTGGCTCATCTGTCACTTCTCAAATTGCCTGAATGTATTTTTCACCGATTGGCTGAGGCGCATCAACAGCAATTACTCCCTGACCCGTTGTCAGAAACATTACCTGATAGCCATTGCTCACTAGCCAATAAATCCCGTCTACAATTTCAGTTACTGCATATCCTTTTTCTTTAGGTATGATTGGAGGCATTGAAGTATACCTTAGGGCATCAGCAAAAATTCCAGTGGATGTATTTTTCACAGCACCCTTGCATTCACCCTGATGTTTCATTGCCATATGTTGCGCATTAAGGGCACACAGGTTGCCATATGAAATTCCATCAACACCGCATATTGGGGCATATTCCATGATGCATGCCATTGCAGGCTTTTCGGCTTGCCATCCCCTAGGCTTTAATTTTTCAACAGAATCTGAATTTACACAGGCAGGAGAGGCGTTATGATGTTTGAACAACAGTTGTTTTCCCTCAGCACAAATTATGTCATCAGCAGAAATTCCGGCATGTTTTTGGTGAAGCGGTTTCAGATACTGTTTCACGACTCCATCCATCATGCATACTTTGCCGGCATAGGCGCCGGGACCACATCGATCATGCAACACGCACATACTATCAAGGGATGTAAATCCGGGAGCACACATTGCTTTGTATGACATGTGGTGATTTCCAGCCATCATGCCGCCATTCATCCCGTGCTGTCCTACAGAATTGCCATTATGATGCGAGCCCATGTGTTCGGCAAAGACTGAATCATAATCCATGACTACGATCAGTGAAAACAACGGAATTAAAAATAAAAATAAAAATTTCATTACAGAATTTTTCTACTGTTGTATTTATGTAAAAAGCAGCTGTTTCAATGTTTGAATCATGTTTTTTTGTGAAGAACTGTTCTGGGGCATAGTTGTCAGATTAGCTAAACATTCTAACCAGAGTCAGACCCAAAGATTTTACACCATCTAAAACGATTCAAAGGTCATTCAATGAGTCAATTGTAGCCTGTTGCCTATGCGTAAATATTTTTTTGAGATTGTCCAGAGCATACCATTCAAACATTTTTCCAATAAACCCGTACTACAGTTCAAATTCAACCTCATCTTCGATCTTGGTCTGATTTTTATTTATTTTATGAAAGACGTGGGTATGTTTCCAGCGTTTGAATAGTACATTACCCATTTCATCGACATACGTGTATGGTTTGCAGGCTGTGATCCTAGTTTTCCAGGTTATTCTGGTTATGATCTTACTTGAAAAATAGGCAGTCTGTCCCAGCGTTATTTTATTACTGCTTGATTCTATTATCTTAAAATCCAACCTTTTCGGAGTTATTACTTCTAAATGGTGCAAATCAGTATAGAAATTCCATACCTTGTCAATAGGAGCATCCACAACAAAAGAGTGATGAAATATTTTCAACGGTATTGAAACATTATGCTCGTAATATATCTCCAAAAGATATTGTCTCAAGATAGCATTCAGATGAGTATTTGCAAGATTTTACACCAAGTGAAATTTAATTTAAATTTTAACGAGATTGATTTACAATTGAATTAATTTTCATTTATTAAGATCTGAATTAATTTTTAGATGGCAATATAATTTTCAATTACAGAAATAAGACATAATTTAATTTACATTCTAAAATATGTGAATTCAAATTTTTTAACATCCTGGAGTTTAAAAGTTAAAAGTTCATCAATGTTTTCTTCAGGCCAATCACATGTTCTTTGCGAGTCAATTGATCATATTCAAGAATAAAGAACTAATGTAATTATGCCTCAAAAGTCATCATTCAAAAAATTGTGAAATCTTTGAACCATGTTTTTTTTGCAATAATTTTTTGACATTACTCCATTTTCTCCTTACAAAAGGAGGAAGATCTTTGGAAGGATATAGTTTCATGAATGCTTCCAAATATTTTCCAGTTTGTGGATTTGCAGCATTGCCAGATCCAGGATAGATTATTTTTCCGGATTCATCACGTATACTAAATTCTTTATTGAGATTCTGTATTTCTTCAAACCTTTCTTTTCTTGCAACGACAGAAGCAGCCTGGCATGCGGAATATCTTTCATCAGCCCGGTGCTCAACAACTACAACATTTCCTTTAGACTCCAGGCGTTCCAAAAATGATTTCAAGCCTCTTTTAAGACCATAATCGTCGATTATTACGTACAATTTTTCCTTTCCAGAAATTGCCTCACTTAGCAATTCTTCATATTTTTGATCAAGAAGCGTATTTTTACTGGTATCATCAATTTCTGATGCCTCACATTTTATTTTAGAAATTTTACAGTATTTTTTGATTTTATTGTATTTTTCAAGTATTTCATTCTCATTAAGATCCTTGATATCATCAGTATCAAAAATTTGTTTAATATTTTTTAAATTTTCAGCATCAACAATCACGCATCCTAAAAACATGGACCCAAAAGTTTCACCTGCACCAGCCTCGTCACAACCGACAAAAAATTTTACATCGGATGTAACCGCAGCAGGTTTTTGCCTCATTTCATCAGGCGTATTTAATGAGAACTTTGCATCAATGTCAAAAACTAGTTTTGCATATGCTTTGTTTGTAGGACTAGATTGAAAAAGTAATTTTCCCTTTGTGTAGTAGTGTGTTTTGATAGATTCAGATGGAATGTCAAAGGATTCTTTCAGACCAGGCAAAGTTTTTTCCAAAACTTTAATGTTGTATTTTAGATGGATGAAATCTTTGATTTCCTGATAAACAGAAGGCGATATATTTTTGAATGTGTGATAAGAGTTCAAGAGTTACACGATAGAATGAACGGTTTTTAATATTAATCTGTACTTTGACAAAAATTAATTGGCCATCAAAACATTTGAAAAATTTCTCTTAAAGATAAGATAGTACTTCTACATTAAATTATTTGTAATATTTTCAAATAATGACGTTACATTTTAGAGACAACTTCATTTGGATGCCTCTCTTAATGCCTGAAGCATCGCCCCTGCTTTGTGTTCCGTTTCTTTAAACTCGTTTTCTGCAACAGAATCTGACACAATTCCTGCACCGGATTGTACAAATCCCTTATCACCGTCGATGAAGATGCTTCTAATTGCAATTGCAAAGTCACAGCATCCATTGTATGAAAAATACCCCACTGCACCTGCATACGGACCTCTGGCTTCAGTTTCTAATTCATCAATTATTTCCATGGCCCTGACCTTGGGAGCCCCAGATACGGTTCCTGCAGGAAATACTGCCTGAAACGCATCAAACATGTCATTTTCAGGTGCCAGATTTCCCACAACATGACTGACTATATGCTGGACATGGCTGAATCGCTTAATCTGCATCAGTGATTCAGGATGCACTGTGCCATATTTACACACCCTGCCAATATCATTTCTACCCAAATCTACAAGCATCGTATGCTCTGCCAATTCCTTTTCATCGTGAATCAATTCCTCAGATAGCTGTTGGTTTTTTGCCTCATCATTTGTAATCTTTCTCGTGCCAGCAATTGGAAACGTTTCCACCTTGTCTCCCGTAATCCTTACAAGCATTTCAGGTGACGCGCCAATGATTGTTTTCTTGTCTTGTTTGAGGTGATACATGTACGGGGACGGATTTAATTCGCGCAATGTTTTGTACAGTGTCAAATTGTCCCCATGCACGTCAAATGCAAACTTTCTAGACAGTACAGCCTGAAAGATATCCCCGTCATGAATGTATTTTTTTGTCTTGTGAACAATTTCTGAGAACTCTTCTTCGTTCATGTTGGGTGTGACGTCACTTGAATGAAATTCATCAAACACGTCATCATCGCTGATTTTTAATCTGTCAAATCTGTTTTCATCATGATAGAAATAAAATAATTTCTTGCGTATGTTGTCATACAATATTCCATCATCATAAATTCCAAATTCCATCAAAGGTTGCGGAGAATCATGAGAGTCCTCAATATTTTCAACGAGTCTGATTGAATCATAGTTTACCACCCCTACTGCACCACCCAAATATCTATAGCTTTGATCACTTGACGGTCCCAACAGTTTTTTTAACTCTGAGAAAGGATCCGTCGTCTGTATGACTTGTGTCTTTTCATTTTCAATAATTTCAACCTTGTCTGAATATCCCTTGAGAATTATTCTCGGATCAAATCCCATCACAGACGTTTCAGATAGAACCTCAGGGCCAGTCAATGATTCAAAGAGAAATGAATGAGAATAGTTTCTAGAAATCTTGTTATAAATTTGAAATTGATTTTCAGACAAATCCAGCGGCATTACATTTGCTTTGGCGTTTCCAGAGACGTCCATCCATAAACAAAATTCTAGCCGTTTATTATTTAGATTGATGAGACAGATCCATCAGCATATTTTTGGCCATAATGCACGATAAATCAGGTACAATATGATTACCGTATGGTACGGTACCTTTATATCACATTTGGCGGTACTGTATTTACCATGCAGGAGGTAAAGCAAGAAATCATGCAGGACATGCAAATTCTTAAAAAAACGCAAAATGTTCAATCGTCAGTTTCAAACGTTGAATGCTATGTTTGTGGAAAAAGATTGCAAGACGGTCATGCCATATCAGCCAAGACATTGCCAAATGGAATAGTTTTGTTTTGTGATGTTCATTACTCGTTACAGTAGCTATCTGTAGACTACAGTCATAGATGTAACGTTTGATCAATCATGCATAAATCTGCCATTGTTTATTTTATTGATTGTAAGCTTAGTCACTAACAGTTTCGGTTCAATCTCAAAAAATCTTTTTTAACTTTAGTCACTTACTACCTATGTGGCTTCTGAAAATTTTGTAGAGAAGTGGAATGCGGGGGAAAAATATTTGCAATAATTTTAATCATTAATGTGAGTGCAATACTGGCATCGGCCATCTTACCTGTCGCATCTGACAATTTTGGAATGTCTGAATTAATCCTATGCCCTGAGGGTTCTACGGATTCCACAGACAATTCTGCAACCCCCGATGTATGTTCAAAAATTTATCCAAACTCTCCAGTTTTTGTCGCTTTAGGAATCATCATTGTTGTAAACATGGTCGGATTTTTGGCATTTTTCAACCGCATGTCTCAATCTCCAGATTTAACAAAGGGCGAAATGCGAAAAACATTTGCAGTTGCAATAATAACGTTGTATCTACTTGTTGTAGCCCTAACCGTAACTGAACATATTATCTGGAAGGAAAATTCCGAACTGCTTACGAATTTTACATATGTTGTAATCACTGTAATAATATTTTATTTTGGAAGTCGGGCCTGGTCGCAAGCAAAAGGTGACGACAACAACAATTTAATTCAAAATGATGGAACAGACACTGAAAATTCAAAAGAAGTAAAAATTGCTGAAGCTGAAGTCGCTGAAATAACTCTTGCAGTGAAAAAAGCAGAAAACAAGACCAAAGCAGCAGAATTACAAAGAAGTGAGGCAAAAGATAAAAATGAAATAATTTCTGCAGACACCGAAGTAAAAGAAGCAAAATAAAATGAATCAAGAGTAAAGAAAAATCTTAAAGAAGCAACCGAAAGAGAAGAATCTAAGAAAAACGAATCTCGAAAACCCGAAGATCGAATTGCTGCTGCTAAAATTGAATTAAAGATAGAAGAAATGAATGAAAAAATGTTATCCGAAAGGAAAGCAAACACAACATCAACAGTCGATGCAGCTTCTACCATATCCACAGTTACTTCCAGCCCTAAAGACGTTCAAACGCTAATGGATGCTGTAGTGTCTGAATTTGAGCAATTTGTCGCCCAAAATCCAAATACTTCTGGTGACGTTGTAAACGCCTTCCAACAGAAATTCACAGCAAGCGTTGGAGGCCTAATTTCTCAGCGAAATTCCGCAATCAAAGATGCCATTGATAATCTAGATAGAACAGCACCAGACTTTCCCGCCAAAGAACAAGAATTGTTAGAACAAAAACAACATGTCAAAGATAATCTTGCCATTAGGACAATAGATCGTGAAAGGCTAAACTCTCGTCTAAATGCAATACATAAGCAATCTGCCACCAATCTTAACTCTAAAAAAATAATTAACGGCATTGATTTGACTGACAAATCCCCACGTGAAATTTCCAGATTGATTTCAAATGGGGATATTCCTCCAATGATCATCGGACCAAAATCCTTTGAAATGTTAAAGCAAGAGTTAACAAGCATGCTACAGTCACGCAAACCTTCCGACATGACTTCTAATGAGCAAGAAGCGTTTTCTAATCTACTAGACCAACGTATTCAGGAAACACTAACTCTGCCTGATGCAGGTAAACGCAGTGAACTTTTAGAGATCGTTGAAAAAATTAAGCAGAGACATAAATAATATCCAACATTCCCTGAAATAATTAATTTATTACATTATTGCAAATGCTTTGACTCAGATCATTTCTGACTTTAGTTTAGTGCCACCAAAGGATTTACAGTTTCGTTCGAATTTTCAGGGATTAACACTAGTTCTAGTTGGTAAAAAATTATATTTTCCAGAGTGGTTAACATTCAGTTAATCTATTTTGGCGTGCCAGCCAAGAAATCGTTGTCATTTTAAGATAAAAGCCTGATCTTAGTGCTAAATTTTAGGTATAAAATGAGGTTTATTCTAGAAATTATTCAAATGACTTTCTTTCAAAATAATTTTTTAATTCAATATTTTTGGAATCAAAAAATAACGTTGAATAACGGACCTTACTCGTTACAGTGAATTTCCAACATACATTATATGTTGAATCTAAAATGAATACATTACCGTGAAGTTTTGTCCAGATTGTGATTCCAAACTTTCACAGAATCTTGCAGATGTAGCCAGCCCAGGAATCTGTCCCAAATGCAATCCAGAGCTAATTACCAAGAAAAAGATTTTTTACGGAATGAACTATTCTGGGAAAACAAAACGGTGTTCCAAAGGATGTGGAGCAGACATCTATTGGGACGAGGTATTCAAATCAGAAAGCGGAAAATTCATTCCCATGGACGCACTCACAGATGAACCTCACAACTGTAACACCCACATGCAAAATTCTGATGCAAGTCAAGAGTATTTTTCTTCAGAAACCTCCCGCATTGCAAAACAGGCCAAGAAAAAGAATGCCGAGACTGTCATTCCGTTTGCAGAAGAGATTGCATTTGATGTCAGCAAGATAAACCAGTTTGAGATTAATGCCGATGATGTAATTCGTGAAATAGTTCAAGGGCACAAGGACAAGTCATTGGCCATCATTCATTATGAAAACATGGTTTCACCAGAACCCAAAAAAATACCGCTTGACCATATGTCAGATGTCTTGTCAAAAGATATTTTGGGCGGATTAAAGGCATGCGGATTCAGCGGATTGCTTCCGTTTCAAGAAGAATCCATTCGCTCAGTTCTAAAAGGCAATAATTCCATAATTTCTGCACCTACAGGCTCTGGAAAAACTGAAGCGTTTGTCATACCGATACTGCAAAAAATCTCAGAGAATTCAATTCCAGGAGTCGCAGTTTTGCTTGTCTACCCGCTAAATGCGCTAATTGACGACCAGATCTCCAAAGTTTCAGAACTAATCAGCAAATGCGGCATGAGTGAAACGATTGCGGCATACTCCATTCACGGAGGTCAAAGTGCCGCATACAAGGACCAAATCATATCAGAGTCAGGCTCCAAAGCAATGATTCTTGCCACAAACTTTGATTTTATCAACTATCATCTCATCCTGCAGGACAAAAAATGGAATCGTCTGTTTAAGAATGCAAGAATTCTGGTGATGGATGAGGCTCACTCGTACACAAGCTTCCACGGTTCTAACGTGTACCACGTGTTAAAAAGAATGAAAAAATACATGGGGCAAGTTCAATTTATTGGATCTTCTGCAACTCTTGACAACTCTAAAGAATTTTTTTCAAGCATGTTTGACTTGCCTGCAAATTCATTTTCATACATTGAAAGTGAATCTAGGCGAAAGCAAAACATGCACTTGTTTTTCATAATGCCCAGAAAGTTCGGACAGCGCACAACCATGGAAATGCTTACATCTCTTTGTTTTAGAAACAATACAAAACAATTAGTTTTTAGCAACACGCACAATGATGCGGAATTTTTAGCGCTGAATGTGGAGAATGTCAATGACGGAATTCAAATTCAGATACACCGCGGTGGCCTTGATCAGACAGACAGGAAATTATATGAAACTCAAATGAAGACGGGGGAATTAGACGCACTGTCATGCACACCAACACTGGAGTTGGGAATAGACATCGGTCATGTGGACGTGGTGATATCTGCATTCAAAAACGAGTATGACTCGTTTGTCCAAAGAATCGGACGTGCAGGGCGAAAGGGGCAGAAGTCTTACGCCGTCTGCGTATTTGATCCTGAAGATGCAACATGTCATTACTTTGCCAGACACATTTCAGAATACCTCAACCAAGATCACATAGTCCAGATCAACAAGGAGAATCAGATAATTATGGACAAACATCTGGTTTCTACAGGCATTGAACAGCACGCGGCAACAGAATATGACAAATCACAGTTTTTTGACTTTGCAAACAGTGTGAATTTGAGAGGCACCTCGGGGGAAATTGCAATTTATTTTAACTCCAAGAAAATAGGAACCAGAGACGTGCCGGCAGGATATTACCAGCTACATCAAAAGGCAATCTATCATTTTAACAAAACAAACTATGAAGTGGACAAGATCACAAAGGCCCAAAGCGGTGCCAATGTGTATTTGGTAAGGTCAAACGACATGCAAAAGAGGACCATTCCGATAGTAAAGACTTCAATTCTAAACAAATCTGAAAAGAACGCGGTAAGCAGGGACATCACCCAGGCTAAAAAATCCACTCAGAAAATATCGTTAAGGCTGGGATTAATCGAGCTGGACAGGACCATTACGGGTTACCTAAAGGGAAATTACAACGACTCTGCAGACAAATTTGAGACTCATAGCGGAAAGTCCATCCCGTCATGGACAGATTTTAACTGGAAATCAAAGCATTCTGCCGTCAGTCTGACGTTACCTTCAGAGATCATACAAAAAAAATCCAGTTCAGACGGGAAGAGTCCCATTGCTTTGGATTCAAGAATACATACCATTACTCACGTGCTAGTTAACGCATGTAAAATCATCACAAAATCAGAATCAAATGACATTGATTCGTACTATGAGGACGGCGTCATCTATCTTTACGACAACACCTCAGACGGATACAACGGATGCAGTAAAATAATCTTTGAGAATTTTGAAGAGATACTGCAGACGTCTCATTCGCTGCTAAATGACTGCAATTGTCCCGCAGATAAAACCCAAAAACGAATTGTTGATGCAGGTGGAAGTTGGGGAGGATGTCCAAAATGCACGTTTACGACAAATTACTGTCAGACAAAAAACAAGGATCTTTCAAAAAGTGAGGCAAAGGAGTTCTTTGACAACTTCAAACACACTTAATACTTGTAATGTGACAATACTGTCATGGGATTATTAGAGACATTATCCAAATTCTGCATCATGAAAAAAGTCAGAGACAAGACAAAAGAGCCAAAAGAAAAATAATTCCAGATTCAATCAAAAAACTATTAATCAAACTATTTGTCCTTCAAGCATGCCATTAGACAAGATGCCTGATCCGGAGAATTTTGAATTGACTCATAATTCTACAGTACTTCATGTCAAAGGCAGGCCTGTCGCATGCATAGTGGCAAAAAACGACGAAAAAGAGTCAAAATATGCCTCATTGCCAAATGATCCCACACTCAAGGCCAGTTTGACAGGATTTTTGAACAAACATGATGACTTGGGATTGATGATGGGGTTCAAACTAAAAATCCAAACAGACACTGAATTTTTGGAATATACAGCATATCCAAATGATGAATTTATCGACACCGTAATTTTTGACGAATCCATTTTCATAATTAATAAAAAGTTAGAGAATCTCTTTTCACTAAGAAAAATCGTTACGGATCAGTTTGTAAAGACCAGATCAGAATTTGAAAAATTTGAAAAAATGATGACATAACACACATGCCAATGATTCAATAACTGCAACCGTCAAAAGTTTTCAGTGGCAAATTTCACCTCAATGCTAAAGGCAAGGGAACCCGTACTTTTGGATCGAGAAGACGGTCATTGGTATGAGACAAAATTTGACAAGGTTTACTCGTCCATCAGCACGATTCTTTCAGATACTGCGCCAGAACATAAAAAAAATGGGTTGAAAAATTGGAAAGCGAACGAGCCAGCCCACGAATACATTACAAAGCAAGCTCAGAACATCGGAACCCAGTCGCACAAAATCATCGAGGACTACCTGAGCAGCAACCTGGCTTTGGAAGAGTTTGATCTGCTTCCAATCGCGCATTTTCACAATCTAAAACCATTTCTTGAAAACATTTCAAACGTGACATCAATTGAACAGAGAATGTATTCAGACAAGCTAAAGGTTGCAGGAACCAGCGACCTGATTGCGGAATACAACGGAGAACTTTCCATTATCGATTACAAGACAAAACGAAAACCCCAAATAGATGATTACATGTATGAGTATTATCTTCAAACCACATGTTATGCCCAGATGTTTGAGGAGGCGACAGGCAAAAAAATCAATCAGGTGGTCATACTGGTCAGCAGTGAAAAAAACACCAGGCAAGAATTTATCAAACCCTGTGATGACTATATTCTGCCAATAAGTGAGAGAATTGAAAAGTATTATTTGAACAACTTGCTGTGATTTATCGTTCAAAATCAACGCATGTTACAGTAAAATGCAAATATATCAAATTTCAAACTAGTTGCAGTTTAAAGTAAAAACAGAACAGTTACGAGCTTGTGCTTTAGGTTAATTGAAAAGTGAGACATATGAAAAGGCAGAGCCATTAGACATCATGAAAACAGAAAAACAGATCCGATCTTTAAAGATGAAGCTTGTGGAAAGGCTAAAACCTGCAGATAGCACGTATTACGGACTGTCTCTTGAAAACTTGATTGCCAGTAATTGACTCACCAAAACAAGATAGAATTTAAAATGGAGTCATCAGACGGTCACAAATACAATAATAAACGCTGCAACAACAATACCAATAGACACTTTCATGAATCCGGACATTGCTTATCATAAATACTTTAAGATTATATTAGTTATACACGCTAGAGTCTAGGTAAATTTCCCGAACTATCTAAATTGGATTTGCAAACTTTACAATACAACCTAACCTCGGTTGACGGAAATTCAGTACCGCAGTTTTTACAAATGTAAAATTTTTTCTCATTCACGATGATATTATAAAAATTGCAAACTTAAGCGTGTTGTTATGAACTGAAAATGCCATCCAATATTTTGTTTCCAATCAAGCTCAACATCATTCATTTGTTTTCTTATTCACGGATTATTTTTAAATAATTTCAATAAGACAAATTACAACGTCTAAAACAATAGCAATAAACGGTATTAGTTGCAACTAATTAGAATAAGCAAATCACATAGTTTGGGCGACATTCTCACTAAAAAATACATATAGAAAAATTAAATCATGCAAGGGATCATTTTCTGATTTGCTTGATCAAGATATGGTTCGTGGAATCATAAATCACGACAGGCATGCAGATCTTGCCGTCAATTATGGATATGCTATGCCGTTGATCACCATCTGATTAACTTTGTCTTGTATTTCTACGACATCCATGTACATTTTACCAAGTATTCTCAAACAAGCATCCATAACGGGTACACCGTATGTATTGTTTACATATGATGGGAAAGAGCCCCATAGATGAAAAACTAAACAATCCCAACATCCAGACATAGTTTTAGGCAGTATGTTCATCCACCAGACCCGCCAGATGTAAGACGTTCAAAATCAAATGGAAAAAGGAACACGTTACCAGTTCACTTTAGTTTGTGGAAATTCTTCATGTGTACATCCGTAGGACATGAGATATCACAAGGTTAGGAAGAAAAGTTAAAATTTAAAACATTTTTGAATCTAACTCTCATATAGATCATCCAATATTCACAAAATATGCCAATAGAGTACGAAATATTTGTCGATACAATTCAAACACTTCTCGGAGTATTTGGAATAATTTTTGCGGTTTTATTTGGAGGTGCCACCTATGGACTTTACATATTTTTATCTTCAAAGTTTGAAAAAAAGACAAAAGAAACCACAAGTACGGTGATCAGACAGAAGACTGCCAAATTGTATCTGGCAATAGGGTACAACTCATGGCAGCAATTTAACATGTTAAATGAAAGAATTGAGAAAACGAAGAGAACAAAAGAAGAGGCATTGGCCATGAAAAGTATGTTGGATTATGCATTAGATGTTACAAGTGACGGGTTAAATGAATTGGACGGATTAGATGTGGATGAAAATGAAAAATCACTATGTATGTTAAAAAACAACTATGCCTACTTTTTGACAGAATATGATTCTTGGAATTCAGAAGATAAAAAACAAGCACAGATCTTATGTGATTTCATTAGTGTAAGATCCATCAAATATAAAGATAGAAAAAAGGATTGGTATGACACCATTAAGGTTGTTAATGATAAGTATGTAACAGAAGGAGATGAGAGGACGATAAATCCAGGCACCACACAATCAGATGAACTATCCACACAATTCAGAGATGATAAACATACTAGAAATGGAATATTTTAGAAAACAATCAAATAATTATCTTCCACGAGGACCAAACATAATCATTAGTATGGAGAAATTATATTAAAAAACAGATTATAATTATCAAAAACATATAATTATTTGTTAAATATAATTATGAAAAACATATAATTATATGAACATAATAATTATAACCATGTCAACATATCAAAATATTACGTTATCATCACCAACTCAAAACAAAATCATCATATCATTGTATGACAAGCCAAAATGTGCGAGCGACATAGCCCTTGACTTAGACATCGCGTTTCCCAACATATCTACAAACCTTAAGAAAATGAAAGAAAATGATATCGTTGTACACGAAAGAGAAGGCATTAGGAAAAAGTACAAGCTAACCAAATCAGGCAATCAGATGTATGACTTTCTATCTGTCCATGACAAACAATTCCAATCGTTAGTAGAGGCTTACAAATTTGAAAAAAGGAAAAGTAAATGATCATCGTTTTAGAAAGAAATGAAATAGTTCACACTGCACACGCTGTACTTTTTAACGATCTACAGAACTCTGAAAAATATTCGTCATACTTTAAAAATACTTTCCTAAGCATTACCGGGAAAGAGCAGATCCCGAATCATTTCCAATTTGTAGCAAACATATCAAATGCTAAAAAACTGTCAAATGCCAAAGAGTCGTCATTCATTCATGGCACGATAAATTCGGCCATAGCAGATGATAATTTTCAGGAATTAAATTTTAAGTGGACCCTAAATCCAATGGATGAAAATAAAACTGAAATCAATTACAAGATATACAACAAAAACGCCCAGGTAATTCAATCAGCACCGGTCATCAATCCCCTATATGATGTCAAGACGATGACGCTAATTGGATCAACGACAGTAGGTATTGCAACAATGGCAGTAATCCCTACCACCATGATTGCATCTTCAGCCACAGGTATGAGCGGAGTTCTAATATCCAAATCAATTCTTGTGGCAATAATTATATCAGTTGCAGCCGTTACAAGTGGGGCGGGAATCATTATGAATGATACATATTTTGATGAACCTTACATGTCTTACAACATATATCCGAAACAGCTTCCGGCTGAATTACATGGAACAGAACTGACGATAATCAAATTCATTCTCAGTGATGGAAGTACGGCATCAAGCTACAAATGTAAACATGATCAGATAATATACAGCCTAGAATACTCATTTGACTGCACAACGACCACGTTTTTTGGAAATCCGCAGGTAGTAAGTACTACGGTGGAAATAATGCCATCACGCAACTTCCTTGGTGCAGAAGCCATGGATTGCATTTCACGTCACGATGTATTATCAAATGACGTAACTGATGAGAGTATCCATACCTGTTGAACCTTCCAAGCTACAGTCCAAGTAAACTGGACAACCTGAAAAAGAACCACATCAAGCTGATGGATGAACACTTTGAGAATCGTAACTACGAATCTGCCAAGAAGCATGCCATGATTATATTAAAGTACTTCAACGGCAACGACATTCAGACGCTGTCCACACTGGGAAATACAATGAGAGATGAGGACAGGCAGAACCTGGACAACATCCAATGCGCTGTGTCAATTCACAGCACGCCATTCATCGGCAACACATCATGGGGTACTTTGTCACTTGCAGAGGACAATCATGTGTTGGGTAACTTTGAGATGACATCCCAACTGACATCGCCGATAATCGATCTCTATGAGTCATATGACGAATCAGAGATCAACCCAATCGAGGAAGCAACATACAAGAACGCCATGATCATAAAGGCAAACGCACTATTCAGGATGGCAATGGCCCAGCAAGCTGACAATGTGGAGGATGTGAAAAAATACTACACGATGGCCCACGACATCGAAAAGTCATATGACACATGGTTTGGACTTGGAAATCTTGACAGGTACAAGGGCAACTTTGAGGATGCGATGGAGAAATACGAGCAGGCAAGGGAACTTGCAGCAGACACAACGGAGATAGACTATGAGATGAGTGTCGTGAGGTCTTATCTCTAGTTTCAGGATCATAATGCGATTGAGCATCCAAGATGAAAAAATAACGGATCAGGTTTTTCCGATTCTAGAAGAAATTATTCAGTTGTACATGGTAAATCACATGTATTTTAGATGATATCGATATTTATTCATGATTTTATAAATATGGAATTAACAAACCCCTTAAAAAATAATCAACATAAACATGCTAGCACATTACATCATAGTTTATTTTTTGCAATAGCATTTAATGATATTCTCTGGAAATCTCTACAAGTATCCAATCTTACATTCTACAATTATACCAATATGCTTTTTTCCACAATTAATGCTCTAAAACGAATATTGCACTCTAGACATCTTAACTTCATCATTGATTCTCCTTTTGTAACATGGATAGATAACATCGTCCTTCAAACCCGTCAAAAATTAGTGTATATTCTATAGGTTAATTCAGTCATATTGAAATCATCTGTGATTTCTTGCATGTCAAAATCAAACAAGAGAGGCTTAAAGTCATCATCGTTCTTTATAGATTCAATGATACCGTGAATGTGTGAGTTGGTAATATGTTTGGTAATCCTTGCAACAAACTCAAAACGTGGAGGAATTTTTTGTGCTTTTCTAGTGGATAGAAACGTATTGGCAAAGAATTTAGAATATTTTTTAGGACTGATCAGATCAGCATACAATTTTTTAGATGAAACGTACACGCGTGATTTCTTTTCCATCACCATGAGTTGCTGAGACATCAATTGCAGTCCTCACTTGTCTGTTTTGTTCTTCTATTAGTCATGATTAAACTATCATATTGCAGAATATAGGGTGTGCGAGCACATTGTGCACAGATACAACATATAAAATTTCTAATATGGGCCAGACCAAATCAAAACAGATTCAATAAAACAAGGAGATCACATTCGTGATAAATATCACCGAGCAATTGGTGGAAATATAAAATAAGAAATGACCTGAGGGTTAGTCTCCAACAGTACTACCGTTCAGTCTCCAACAGTACTACCGTTCAGTCTCCAACAGTACTACCGTTCAGTCTCCAACATCTGCAATCTTTGCTGTGAATGTTTGATCATTTTTGATATTTTTGGCTTCGTCATCATAAATTTTTAATTGCATTGGTTGACAGCCTCGTGTTTTAATTAATTCACAAAATCGTAGCCCCATTTTTTAATTCCTTGTAAACCCTCAACTCTTATTTTTTCATATTACTTCATTGATTTGCTAATGATTCCAAATCATTGTAATAATTATTTTTGATACATTGATTTGAGTTTTAAAATAATTTCTTTTGTCTCAATGTATTTTTGTGTCGGTGTGGTTTCCTTGAACTTCAACAGGATCAGTTAAGGCTATTTAATCAAAAAGACGTTAGCTTGGGCTACTTAGAACAAGCTAATTAGGAGGATCTAATTTTCACATACTTTAAATCAAATCTTACGTATACAGGAATATGAAAGATGAATCATGCAGGCGATGCGGTCACAGACTAGAAGTAAACAAAAAATGCAATGTCTGCTACGTACCAAACCAGCTTCAATGTCATGAGTGTGGATATGTGTCAGATGAACAAATCCATTTTCAATGTTACATGATCAGTAAAAATCACACGTCACTTGCAAATTGATTTTCAGTACTTAGATAGGACAGGCAATTATACAGTACAACGTTATTTTACGTAACAAATAGGATTACTCCAAAAGATCTAAGTGCAAGATAGGATTTTAAATCATCAATTTTTGAAAATCAAAGATGAAAAAATAAAAGGTTGGATTCACATTGCCATACAACCATCCAGTAAAAATGTAAGAAAAAAACAATCAGAAACATCAAAAACAAAAAAATGCATGTCCATGACAATTACCGAGTACAAGGAAATCATCTCAGGCTACAAACCAGTCAAAAACAGATTTAACACAATATTATTTGATGGTATCGACAACCGCATCCTAAACAGATTTTAAATTTTTACTCGTTCCAAATCGGTTGAGACTTGAGCCACTGAATAAGATCTTGATAAAGACTACTTTTGTGCATGTTTAGAACGCCTATCTCAAGATTAGTAGATGACTTGACAGTCTTCGTATACTTGTCATAGACTGCAAAAATTATTTTGTCCAGAAACATTTCATTTTGCATTTCCTTTTTTGCCAGTTCTTCGGACTCAGTCATTGCAAAACTGGCAAACAATACTCCATCAACCCAGTATGCATTGGCAGCTTCAAGTGAGGACATCATGCCAATTAGATCATCCAGGCTTAGCTTGATCATGTCTCGGACATAGATCTTGTCATATGGTTTGTGAACAAATTCAGTCATATAGCAAACATCTTTGTCTGGACTAATGAATATTTGGAAATTTTATAACTAGTTTTTCTGAACTGAATTCATGAGTAAAGTGCCTGATGATTCATCCACACACGACATGTTTGTGACAGAATTTCCAAAGCAGGGATTTAAAATAGTGGACTATCTACAGGGAAGAGTGCATTTTGCATTGCTTGATCAAATGAAGCTCATGAGCAAATCAGGAATGAGTCAAACGCAAATCAAAGAGACGTTGATTGCAAAGATAACCGAAATCATCGACAGTTTTGAGCCTGAAAAAGAATTAAAAAGTTCTTGAATCCATCTTTGCAGACTCTGCCACGATTATTTTATGACATTGGCAATAGCAGTTGGCATGTGGCAAATCGTTATCCATCCTATACTTGCATTCCTTCGTATGCTCAACCATCAATTTACAATATCACTTCTCGACATGATGTGATGTTTCAGATACACTACAAAAAAGTTGTCTCAGTAAGAGGGGATTTGATTTTCACTTACTGTTTTGTAGGATCTTTACTCAGTATGTTTAGCACGTGTTCTATGATCTGCTTTTGACCGCCTTCATGCATGTCTGTTCTAACTGCATCAGAACCCATGCTGACAAAAATCAGGTTGTCAGATCCCAGCGGAAATGTCATCCTAGTGATTTTTTCAAAGGTCGCAACAGCGTACAGTCCATGCCCGATTTTTGGAGACAGTTCATTCCTGCCTTTCCATGCAACTGAAGCCCTTTTCAGGGATGCCGCAGTCTCGTCTGCAGACAGATAGTTTGTAATTCCTTCCCGGTGGTTTGTAGCAAGGATGTTCCCATCATCATCGGTGACCAAGCTATGTCTGATGTTTACATCAGAATCCATTATTCTTTTTAATAGATTTGTAAAATCCATTTCCTTGCCTATGTCAAAATAATACTTAAGATTATACCATGAAAAATTGAATCAGGGTCCACTATTCTGATGATGATTTGCATTCCAAATACTCTGAAACAGCATTGTTGAAATTCTCCAACAAGTCTTGATCACAGTATTCTGAATCTTGGAGCAGTTTCAAACTTTTTTCAATATCTCCTCTTAAAACATACAACGTTCTCTTGTCATCACAATGCATGATCAAATAAATTTAAAATTAGATTTATTTCTATCTTGAACCAGACACGGGATACTCAGCATTAATGGAGATCTTCTTTTTTGTCATCCTTACTGCAATGATGCCAGGAATAATCTCAAATCCCTAAAACGCTACCAAACAAAGATGCGATTGAAATAATTATGACGGATTTTGACGGGAATTCATACAGATTCCTCAAAACATTACCTTATGAGTATGATTAATAAAAAAATAAAGAGTAAAACATGAACCTCAGACGATTCATAAACACCCTATGAATTTCCCAGTCTACGTCAAGGCTTTAGACGTGCATGAAATAAAAATTCAATATTTTATTCGTCGGAGATTAGCCAAGATGCACCAATTGCATCCTCCCACACCATATGATTATCGTTATCTTCCATGATACAATTCAAGTAACTTCGTATATAACAAAGATGAACGATTGATCACTGTCCAATTTGAATTGGCGATGATCCTATAAGTTGAATTTCAAATCATGCTGTTGTCACGTCATGGAAGTGACGATGTAGTTCCAAACTTGTCTGAATCAGATTTTTTATTTTTGTGAATTTGCATTTTTTTCATAGTAATATTCCTGTCTTTTCAAATCTTTCTCAGAGATGATTCTGCATTTTCTTATTGATACCAGTCTAGAAATTTGCTCATACGTGTTCATGTCACGGACATCAGCAGCATATGCGATTTGCAGTAGGGGGGATTTCTCCTCAATCATGGGCTTTGCCTGCTCATATCCACCACTCTGCCTCATCCCAGTCCTGAATAGTCCCACATGAGTGCCAGTTTTTGACATTTGCGGATCCTGATAGCAGCAAATGGCATATTCCCCGCTATCCTTTTCAATAATCGTCAGTCGGGTAAATTTGTCATTCCAATCCTCTGCCTCCTGAGCAATTAGCAGAGCCTCTCTTTTGTCTTCAAATACAGTAGATACCACCAGCCTATCTTTTTCATATGCCCATGAGATTCCATAGAAATTATTATGCCAATCAATATCAAACGACATGTCTCTTAACTGAAATATTGTTAAATTAATGCTTTCTAAACTGTCTTAGGTACACATTTTTTCCAAGGCGATGATTTCCCTTATGACCCATTTCAAGATTGCATCTACTGATGTGATCAGTATGGTGACATCGCGCAGGCATTGGGAAAAATGTTACAAATCGTTTTTACATGAGGAATTAAACCAATTGCCACACGTTAGAAACGACTGCAATTCCAAGGTAACTGCTAATTTCGTTTTTTCAGTAACGCTTCTTCAGGAGTCTTGTCTTTGTTTGATTCCCAATGCCAATTATGATGCTTCTTCCAATGAGAGTCTAGTTCTTCAGTAGTGGGTTCTTTTCCAAGAGGAGTTCCACAAATTTTACACTGTATCATTTTTTAGATCCTCAGACTTTTTCTTTTTTTTGATTAGTGGGTGACACTGTACAGGAAAATTTTCATCGTCGCTCATGATATGATCAAAAACGATACAAAATTAAGAGTTTTGTCATCGTAAAATTTTACTACTTGGATTTTTTACCTGCCCTGTATTTTTCACGTTTTCTCTTTTGTTCCAAATCCATTATGTGGTACGTTTTTCCCGTGGCACAGAGTTTCATTTCTCCAGAATACTCGTCATGTATAGACTCACATGATCCATCTGACAGCAATTCCCCCACAATGGTCCATGCCATGTCTTCAGAAACCTCAAATTTGTAGTGAATCGTTGAGACCTTTGTAAAATATCCATTACTAGAGTTTCTCAAAACAAACTGTTCAATTTTTTGCTCTACAGTTAATGTAGGCTCCCTCTTTTTGAAATTTCCATACGGTTTTCTTTCAGACATTCTTTTCTTTGGTCCCATCCCGTATTTTATCTAAATCATTCTGAATTTAACGTGTCTGGATCGTTGTTTCCTGGCAGATATTTGTCACCCAATTTATTTTTCATATTCTCATCAAACTCCCCTTGCAATCTTGTAAGATACATTTCAGCCTCCGTTTCATCGTCAGGAATACCCGTGTCAGTAGTAAAATTAAAACCAGTGGCCAAATGATAGAATGCTTCAAAATATTCCTTGCAGTCAATTACATCGGCCTTGTGATCTATAGAAATCACCATGCATTGGTGGGCAATTCTAAAATTCAGACATATTTCTTCTTCAATCATGATATCAGTCATTACAGCCATCAGATATGGAATGTATTTTTCTTCCAGTGTTCCTTGATTTTTATCTGCAATCCACAATTCGTTGCCATCCAACAAGTAATCAAAAGTTCGAACGGAGACATCGCGGATGTCAGAGTCAGGGTATCCTAATTTTGAGGTCCACGATTCTACGATTTCATTTGGTTCAGAATAAGCGAGATCAAATCTTAAATTTTCATTCACTTGATCATATTCCCACACTTGCTTGTTTGTCCACATTGGAGAAAATTTTGCAATCAGACTTCTTGTTTCAGAATCCAATACCATTTCTCATTCTTTCTGCTGTTTAATCCTATCTTAACCAAAAAATAAAAAATTCCATTAGATGATTTTTATGATATGTTTTTAAAATAAGACATTCAAAATCAATCTTCACACCCGTGTGTTATTCAAAAAAAATCAACAATGTTGATCAAATTTCTCACAAGTAGTGCCCATCAGCAACATAAAGAATAATTTTTCATTGTTTAATTGTCGCATTACTGATTGAGTCAAACAGCATTATTGGATCAAATAACTTTCCCAGATAGTTTTTTGCACTCATGACAATTTATTTTTGAATTTTTTAAGCGAATACAGACGCGGCAATAAGTAAAAGAACACATTCTTTCTCAAATCTACAGAATCTTTTAGACTATGAATTACATCCAATCCATCGAATTCAGGAAATGTAAGTCCAAGTAAGACAGCATGAAAATGTTTCTTTTGAGATCAACCCCAATACATCCACCCCATTGCTTGTAGACACGGTATTGTACCACTCAGATTCTAAAAGATAATTTAGCAGTAAATCATTACGGCTAATCATACAAACTAGCTATTTATCCCAGATTTGAGAAATTCAATGGTGCACTCTGCCAATCCTTTACTGGTGTGTTTTTTTAGATCATGCTTACAATTAGGACAAATACCCACATCATCGTCATCAGGAAAATTATTTCCAACTTGTTTCATACAACACTCCATTAATTCTTCAGTAGAGTGAGATTCCATTGCAAGCTTACACGTAGGGCATTCTGTCAAATCGATATACGTTCAGCATGATTTGATCCATAATAAATTATATTTACTTTTTAACGCATCTCAACATGGATTTGACTAGAAGATTTCAGAGTAGCATACATTGTATCTGTAATGAACAAGTGGTTTTTGATGTCATTTACGATGTCGAATGTGATTGGGGAATTCACGTACTGATCCAGTGTCCTAGATGCGAGGAGTTATTTTCTACGGATAAAAAATGTCCAGCATTTCAAAATATTTTAAAATTATTAGCTAACAATCCGTCACTATATTCTAGCGAAGAAGAAGAAGAATATCAAAAAAATTCTCACCAGTGTTAAAGTTTACAAGCACAAAAAATTTACATTATATATCAATCTAAACGTGAAAACTTTTGAAGTGTGATTTACGACATGATGGATTTTTACAGTATAAAATAATAAAAAAGCAAGCAGGCATTCTGAAAAACATGTAAAGCGTAAGGATCAAAAATAGAATAATCAAGAAGGATAGACCGAAAAGTCATCAATCATATCAATTGTCCCATGTCAATTCTAAGAATAATTTTAAATCATCCAAACAACAAAATGAATCCCACAGCCAATGCAGCTACAGATATCCCCATCGAAATATAGAATCTCTTTATCATCAGAATTTCATTAAATTAACTAAAATTAATAGTTAGGCCTTGGAAAGCAAGTAAATTTGACATCCTTTATCATCAGCCCTTTGGGGGTTACAGTTCAGATATCAAACTCACAATCATCTTGCCTTCAATATTTTTATTACTTGATGTTTTCAAAAATTCTTAAAATGAAACACGTCTTGAATTTTAATCAAAAAGGGTTGAAAAAACAATCCTTTTTCAATTTTTTGTAGAATTGAGCCCAAACTAAATTTTTCAAACAGGCTAATTCCACACGGGATATGAATTCACTTTGTGAATTTTAAAGTCTATAGTAGTAGCGGTGTCGCATCGTATGTAACGGGTAGATTCTACATATTTCACAGCACGTCTTGAGAAAAATTTACAAAGTTTTTGGAACTCAAGAGAGTAAAAGAATGATTTTATTCCCGTTGTAATTTACTCACGTCATGGGCGATAATCTAATCATAGAATGGAAACCGGATCTTCGCATTAGATGGTCGGATTTTGAAGCTGAGTCAAATCCCGCAGTGTTTGAGGATTCCCACAGCGTAATAAAATATAGATTCACGTGGACTGTGAATTCGGAGATCATAGATGAACAAATTGTATTTTTCATAGAGGACATTCAGCTATTTGTAGAATTTCATCCGCGCTTATCATGGGTTAGGAGTTCAGAATCAAATGACAGTCTGCTCAAACATGAGCAAGGGAATTTTGATCTAGCTGAATTAACTAAACGTGAAAACATTAAAAAATTACAAGACATGTTTTATTCCAAACATTTCCCCACCAGAGGACAAAACATAGAACAAAGAAAACAATTTGCAAAAGAAGATTCAGGAAAGATGATTGTTGAGAAAGTAAACGACTTGCAGCAACTGTATGATCAAAAACGTCAAAAATATCAGGATGAGTCAAATTTTGGACAAAACAAATCGATGCAATTAAAATATGATTTAATTTTTGAGCAACTCAAATAGATATTTGTTCATCACATAATTTCTCAATTTGGCAATCATTTTTTCAGGATTGCCAGAGAACGAAATTGATTTTAACCAGAATGAATTAATTCAATGTTATTTTGGAATGCAGAAATCAATCACGAAAGTTAAACAGGTCATGAAAATAATTTTTCATATTTGAAGTGATGATCAGCCCCAAATTCTATTTTCAATAACTTTGTTTTCAGGCATAGATTCAACGTAGTTTACCAATATACGATAATACTTCAAATGGAAATCCAAGTCTCAAATTTCAGTCTGCTTCAATTCTTCTATCTCGGGACCAAAATTGGTTTTATCATATTCTATATCATTTAAGATGTCGTCATTGACTTCAATCACATAAAAAAGACTTTGCAGTACTTCTCCTTTTGTAAGAGTTCAGCCACATTATTTTTCTAACAATATCTCAACCCAGCCCATACGAATTTTTAACAGAATTGTTATGCCCACTTCAGAGTTTTTGACTTATGCATTATTTTTGTTAATTGATACCAAGAGACTATTTCTTCTCAGATTGTTTTTTTCTAGTCATGATTTCCTTATTTCTCTCAATATCGGAATGAATCTCCACGTGCTGATACAAATCTTCTTTTGAATCAAATAATTGTTCGCAGTAATAGCATTGATGCACACCCAGATAACGCATAGCTATGTTAAATCACTTTTCTTACAAGATCGTAAAAGTTGTTACTAAAAATAATAATTTTCCAACTTTTGTGTACTTTGCAACTCATCCATGATTTCAAAAATACACAAGGTATGAAGTCATTACAATGACGACATTATAAAATAAAGGTGGAAATAATCCAACTAGGATTATTTGGAACTTTCGAATTTTTCTCTAATCTCTGCAGCTCGTTCTGCAAATGGATCTTCATGCCACTGTTCCTTATTCAAATCAGCCTCAAGGGAACCTGTTTTTGACAATAGTCCTTGTTCTGCGGCTTGTGACAAAACCGCATCTTCTGAGATGTAATTTTTTTGATTTTCAGTACCATAAGCGATTGCCCCGGCCATAACTGCTACGCCCACAACAATCCCCATGATAACCATCATGTTTGACATGAAGAAATTTACATTTTTTTTGTATTAATCATCTAGGTCTGCAATGCATTGCATTGCAGATGTTTAGCTTGTCTCCAATTTAATCTCAGAATTGCATTTGGGAATTTGCCCGGTTTCATTTTTGTAATCAGCAATCAGCTGTGATTTTAATTCAGCAGCATTTTCTGCAAAGACCCTCTGATAAAATGAGGTTTTTTGTTTACATTCATCTCCTTCGAATTCTGTGTCAACATACGTTTCAAACGTCTTTTCGAGACTAATTGTATCTCCAATGTATATTGGATCCCGATTTCTATTATAGAGCACATAAACTCCGGAATTAGGTTTTACAAATTTTGCACTTTCTACCCAAACTCGCATCTTGTCATCCAACAGTTCCATGATTTTACCTGCTTTCACTAGATATTAAACGTGAAGATGAAATATCTCCGTTTCATCATACGTGAAAACCCGATAACGTGCCTGGAACCAACGAGGATGAATTACACAAGAGTATCAAAGATGGTGTTGACGGACCAATGAAAAAGCGTGCGTTATTCACACGGTATTTTCAACCATTGCTTACCAAACATGAAATTCAAATGTTCAAGATCATCATAAAAAATTATTTTTAGGAGATGAATCAGTTTTAAACAGCATGGATTTTTTTAAAAAAAGAGTCAGGCAATTTCAAGAAAAAAAGCTAGACGAAATTCTAAACAAAATCCAATTTCATGAATATACAAAAAATCAATTGGAAAAAAAGGAGAGAGAAAATAAGAATGATGAAACTGCTAAGATCATAGAAGAAATAGCATTCAATGAGAAAATGATAAGGATATGGCAAAACAACGAAAGAAAGCTCAGACATCAAATGAATGACACGGAAAACTAGATGAATTTATCATGAAACACACCACATGTTTTGATCATATTTTGGACATACCCGACAATATGGAAATGTTCCAATTAAGCAGTTGAAACGAAAGGATTACCAGAAGAGCCAATAAGTATTTCTTTCAGCAAGCATTTGTGTTTGAACTAAAATGATATTGATAAACCATGATGATATTTATGAGGCATGCTGAATTCATACAGGAAATTTTAGTGGTTTATCCAGACGCTCACATGTTCAAGAATACCACGTATCTTTAGACATGACTTTACACAATGAATCACAGTCAAGTGGCATTCAAGATGCTTCAGACAACAGAACTTTGGGAAAGAGAGGATAAAGATATTTTTGACAATATTTCAGTATTTGCATATTCAGTTCAGAAATAGATTTTGGTTTGTACTTGTGAATTTTATGTGATAATTCATCTCAGAAATCAGCGCCATCAAGAAATATTTGCAAGTTAATCTAGTACATATTACATTTTATGTTTCCTGTAAATACATCTCATGATCAGGATCATCTTAAAATCAGCGCCATTGTAACTTTGGTTTGTTTTCATAACAACCACCATCTTAAACTGAAATAAACATGCGTTTGCAATTAGATACTAGTATTTCAACACGACATCAAAAGACAGCATTCGCAAGATATTCTCTTAATCAAAAAACAACGTTGATACATGCACGTATATCCCAATAACGTGATCAGTTTCGATCTTCACTCATAACAAAAATTATTTCTTAATTTCAATTGCATTACTTGAAAAAAGCAATATTTTGACATCAGGCGGGAGTCTAAATGCAAACATAGCAAAAGAACCTCCATGCTTTTAATATTGAAAATAAAGAGATGTAATTCTGTCCCTTTTAGAAAATTTTCCTGATCAATTCACTCCAAGAGAAGTACAAAAGGAGATCATATCACAGATAGAGGAAAAAATAAGATCAGGATTTAAGAAAATCATCTTATGTGCACCCACAGGAGTTGGAAAATCCCTAGTAGGAGCAACAGTTTCCAATTATTTTGACAGTTCATTTACAGTCACCGCATCCAAACACCTTCAAGATCAGTACATCAAGGACATACCGTTTCTAAAGCCAGTAAAGGGAAAACAGAATTTTCCATGCCTCAAACTAATGTCTGCAGAAAAGGTAGATAATTCAAGAAGAGCAATGAGATGGGGCCTGTCATGTGACAAGGGGCAATGCCAAGAAAGAATATCCAAAAACGGAAAAGAAGTGGTTGAAGTTTGTAAGTTCAAGCCCACCATCAAGCAAGTTGAAGAAAATACTGCAGACTCGCAGTCATGCCACTACTACATGCAAAAATACGAGGCCCTTGTTTCAAAGCACTCCCTGTGGAACTATCACGCGTTTTTTACAATAATGAAATTCAACAAAAAACTATTTGAAGAATATCTGGACAGAAAGGTCACCATATTTGACGAGGCCCACAAGATTGAAGATCAGATTATCCAATTTGTAGGATTTGACATTTTTAGCGGTCAGGTTGACGAGTGCAATCTTAATTCAGAAAAATATGATTTCACGGATTTGGATTCCATGATAAAGCTAAATGATGACATGGCATATTCATATGCAAAAAAGATCAAAGACATCAAAGAGAGTGCAGCATTTCAAAACAATCCAGATTATGAATTAATTACAGGGTTGGAGAGACGTTACGACAGGTCCAAACAGGCAAACATAGACATCACTTCAGACAAGGACAACTTTGTCGTAAATGATCCACTCAAGGATTTGAATGGCAATTTTAGGACCATCTCAGTCAAGCCCATAGATGTTTCAAAGTTTGCAAATTCCTTTTTTGAGACAGAGCATCAGATTTTCATGTCTGCAACAATTGACAAGTCAAGCTTTTGTGAGAACATGGGATTGCAAAAAGACGACGTTGCGTTTGTTGATACGATGAAATCCCCATTTCCCATGAAAAATAGGACCATTGATCTTCTGAACATCCGACGACTCAGCTATGGATCCACAGAAGAGGATGAAATAGAGGTGATCAAGACGATAGATAGAATCATGGATGAGCATTCAGATGAAAGGGGACTGATTTTGACATCATCCATACCAAGATGCAAAAAAATCATACGTCATCTCTCTCCAAAAAACACTCAAAGAATTAGAATTTGTCACAGTAGAAACGAGGATGGAAAAACCCAGGATGAAGTTATTTCTGAACATGTCACGGATCCTACAGGCGTTTTACTATCCGCATCTCTTTGGGAAGGCGTCGACTTGAAAGACGACATGTCAAGATTCCAAATAATTGCAAAGGTCCCATATCCAAACTATACAGAAAAAAGAACAAAGGCAAAAATGAGCAAGTTTCCCAAATGGTACACATCTCAAACCCTGACCAAGCTGCTGCAGGGATTTGGCCGCTCCATTAGAAGTGAAAACGACTGGGCAAAGACATATGTCTTGGATACGGCTGCAAACAATGTATTTTTCAAGGCACAGCAAATGATTCCAAAGGCGTACTACGATGTTTTAGGCATGGAAGATTAGTGATTTTCAGAAAATGCTATCTTCTTGAGCAACCACATTTGACATAGACTAATTTGAATTCGCCACCAGTCTTGATGTTATGTGACATTGGTTTTCTGCACTGCTGACACTCGTTGAATCCAAAATACTCTTCAACTTTGACCATGTTGTACTCCCAGGACTTTTTGCCCTCATTCCAAGACACGGAATTAATTTCGGTCGGATGATCCATTATATCAATATGAAATCAATTTCATTAATTAATTTTTGAATTTGTCAGGGATTCAGACTCTTGAAACCCAGGCATTTTTCATCGAATTCATTCAGATATTGCTTGGCATTTATTTGAGAATCCTTTACGTACAATTCGCAGGTTTCAGAATCAATCAACGTGTTTGTGTTGTCGTTGGTCATTATTTGCAATGCCAAAATAGTCACGAGTATTATTATCACAATAACTGCAAACTTGCTCGAATAAATGTCCACATTTTTTCTCAAAGGGTTTCAAACTTAAATCTAATCATGTTTGCAAAAAAATACACGTGATGCCAACGTCTGTAAAAATGATGCCAGTTGACAACGACGACAGTCCAAACACAATCATATTGTCACTTCATCAAATGCAATCAAAATCTAGCAATTATGCAAATTACGCGTTATGAATTCCTACGGATTTGCATTTGTTATTGCACCTTGTGCTGCAGAGCCAACAAGTGTGGCAAACTTTGCCAATGCGCCCGTAGCATAGTTTGGTTTGGGTTTGCTCCATTGTTTTCTTCTGTTTGCTAATTCTTCTTCAGATACATGAAGATCAAGTACATTAGTTTCAGTGTCAATGGTTATCTTATCTCCATCTTTTACCAGAGCGATTGGACCACCCACATACGCTTCAGGTGCCACATGACCCACCATGAATCCGCGAGTTCCTCCAGAAAATCTACCATCAGTAACCATTGCAACCTTTTTTCCCAATCCCTGCCCTACAAGTGCGGCAGTAGTGGCCAACATTTCCCTCATTCCAGGACCGCCTTTTGGCCCCTCATATCGAATCACCACGACATCACCCTCATCTACGCCTCCTTTTGATACGGCATCAAATGCATATTCTTCCCGGTCATAGACACGAGCAGTTCCGGTAAACTTTGTCATTTCAACACCGGCTGTTTTAATCACGGCCCCTTCAGGTGCCAGTGTTCCTTTGAGGACCACTGCAGTACCGACAGTGTGAATCGGATCTTCAGCAGACCTTACAATGTGTTGTTCAACATCAGGCATTTTTATGGAATTAAGATTTTCTTTGATTGTTTTTCCCGTAACTGTAATACAGTTTTCATTAAGCAGTCCTTTGTCAAGCAACTTTTTCAAGACAAACGGAATTCCGCCAATCTTGTCGAGTGAATTCATCACATAGTTGCCGCCAGGCTTCATGTCAGCCAGATGAGGCGTCTTTTTTCTTATTCTCTCAAAGTCATCATATGTGAGTTTGACATTCACCTCATTTGCCAATGCAAGCAAGTGTAAGATTCCATTAGTTGACCCTCCCACAGAATTTAACATTATTATTGCATTTTCAAAAGCTTCAAAAGTCAAAATTTCTTTGGGCCTAATGTTCATCTCCAATAGTCTGGCACATGCCACCCCAGTATCATACACCATTTTCCCTCGTCGCTCATCCTCTGCTGGCGGACTAGCACTTCCGGGCAATGCAAGACCTATTGCTTCAGAAATCGATGCCATCGTATTTGCAGTAAACATTCCACCACAAGAGCCGGCATTTGGACATGCGGTATTTTCAATGTTCTTTAACGCCTCAAGGGACAGCTGTCCCGCATCATATGCACCTACTGCCTCATAGACATCAACAACTGTCAATTCCTTGCCATCAAGCATCCCAGGCATTATTGTTCCACCATAAACAAATACAGAGGGAATATTCAGCCTGGCCATTGCCATCATTGTTCCAGGTAAGCTTTTGTCACAGCCAGCTATTCCCACAAGTGCGTCATACTGATGTGCTCGAACCATCAATTCAATTGAATCTGCAATGACTTCTCTAGAAACCAAAGATGACTTCATCCCCTCATGACCCATTGCAATTCCGTCACTCACTGCAATAGTTGAGAATTCCCTAGGGGTTGCACCAGCATCAGACACGCCTTCTTTAGCTTTGAGAGCCAGGGCTGGAAGATGTATGTTGCATGGCGTGGCCTCATTTCCCGTATGGCATACGCCGATAAACTGTTTAGATAAATCATCGTCATTGAGTCCCATTGCCTTGTACATTGCTCTATGGGGTGATCGTGCTGTTCCTTCTACCACATTTCTACTAGAAATTTCCATGACATGTGATTTTCAAAGTGCCATAATTTAGACTTTATCAAACATAAAACAGATTTCATCAGGTTCAGTCAAAACACACGTTTGCAAGGCGATTCGTCAAAAATATAAAAATTGTGAAAGAAATTCTAAATTTAAATAACAAAATTAAAAAATGAATTTCATGGAAGATAAGACATGTGTTTGCGGACACAAGGAATCCACACACGTGATTGGAAGAAAAGACGGGGTTAGCGCATGCATGGACTGCATAAAGGGAAGTGCAACAAATGAGAATTTGCTCGAATGCGAAGGTTTCAGCGAGAAAATATGATCTTAAGTATAACGTTCAAGACATAAAGTTCATCAAAAGAATAATTGTGCAACAAGCAAAATTCATTCAATGATGGCAGGTTGCAATACAACAGACAAGCTAAAAATACAATCAGATAGCAAATAATTTCCCATCACAACAAGTACACAGCAATAAAACAAAAATCAATGTAAAGATACGGTTTCATACAGCATGATCATCTTAAATGATCTGCAGATTTTTTGTGAAATGATCTGCATTACATTAAAAAAATGAAAAATAAAAGCAGTTAGAATTCAATAATGGATCCTTTACTCAATGAGTACTCCTGTGTTTGACTCTCACCATACGCGTCATACCAGCTTACTTTCAGTCCAAGTTCTTTTTGAGTTGCACTCTCAACCTCTATAGTGTGTGCCATTTGTATTCTGTCACTTAATTGTATTTCTTTCATGATGCAAACTTTCAGAAATACACTTTATTCACAAGAGTGAAAAATAATTTTTGATCGATTGAACTGTTTTGACAGTTAATAATTAGATGTCGCAGATTGGGTGTAACATTGTAAAGCTTTTGATGAAACAATCATCCACATATTTAAAATACTAGATCGACGTAGTATTGTTGCGTGTTTTCGGTAACGCCAGGACTAATCTAGATAGGTTCTAAGAATAAACCGACATTTTTGAATTATAAATCACATATTTTCTAAATGAATTCAGCGTTTCATAATAAAAAGAGTGATGAGAACAGCCACGCAAAGAATTGAAAGAATAAAAAAAGAACACAGCCCATGCAAAATCCCGCTTGGTTTCCTTTAGAGTACTTCGAACTCAGGGGGTAGAGGTGCGCTTTGCTCTTGCATAAGGTAGGGGATTGTCAGACTTAAGCATGTCTATGGATTCGTACTGCAAATGATCAAAAATATCGAGAAAATATTTTGAAATTTTGAAAATATTTCACTGCGGACTGCATTTCTTACATCAGATCTTATTCGTTTCAATATCAGGCGTCAATGAAGGAATAAAATGTGTATTTTGTGCATATTTCGCTTATAGAAATTATTATTCAATCCCAAGTTAATTTGGATCACCTGTTGAAATTAACTCAAAACAGATCAAAGGATAGAAGGCACGATGTACATAAAACATAATTTACATCCACGACCTGCAAGCATACACAACGTCATTTTACCTTAAAATGCTCAAGATACACACAATGCCTTAAATACAAATTTTATGACAATAGTATACCCAACACACCATGGGGTTTGATGAGTGATATTATCAAATTCCATGAAGTATTTTTCCAGAATTAAAAGATTCAAAAGTCATCAAGGCTTGCGTGAAACTAGATTTAAGAGTCACATAAAAAAGGATTTGAATCGTTTTGAAGAAACATTTTGAATTTGTAAAACAAACACCGGTTGTGCATTATGAATAAAATAAAAAAAGAAAAACAATCACACTAGTTTTTTTGTGTGAAGGGAGTCATCCAAGAATGAATGATATTTTTGTTTAAATCAGCAAACGCATTTACGTTGTCGTTGAATGTTTTAATATTTTGTACAGTTGCATCAATGATAGTTTTAACCATTTGATTGTTTGTTGTACTTGATTGAACAATCTGCTTGTTACCATCTACAATTGCAGTTTTTACAAAATCAGGAATATCGGTTTTCATTCCGAATTTTTTTGCAAATTCTTGCTGCATTGAGACTGTGGCATTGATTGTTTTTTCACATGTTTTCATACATTCGTCTTGCAAATGTGTTACAGATTGAAAATACTGAGGTGTTTGTTTTGTGATATTTTCAAAATATTTTTGAACATTTTGCTTGTACATGGTATATGCATCGCTTGATTGAGATTGTGTACTCATGTTTCATGATAACACATCTCCCATATATAGCATAGGTAATGAATGGTAATGAATGGTTTTAAAAGGATTATGATGGAAATATTGAAACAAGGTCAATAAAAAATATAAAAATTAAACTACAGAGTAAAATCATAAAAAATAATTTTTACATGTATTTAGATAAAAAGGAGTCAGTAAAGTGTCACATTGGAAGTAATGAAATTCCAGAAATTCAACTTTTCCAGTAATCATTTAAAATAATATCACAAGATATTATTTTATGAAACTCATAGTTCGTGAGGCCACACGTAAAGATATCCCGTCAATTCTTAATTTACTCTATGAGCTTGAAAGACCCAAGCCGTCAGATGCGTCAGGTGTAAAATTGTTCAACAATAAGATCAGCGAATATTTCTCGGATTCGCAAAAAACAATCATTGTTTCTGAACAAGAAAAAGAAGTTACAGGATTTGTAAGCGTCATATATCTAAAAAGATTAAATCAGGTCAAATTAGAAATGCACATCCCAGAATTAATCGTGACAAAAAGTAGCAGGAAGTCAGGGACAGGTAAAAAATTAATGCAGTATTGCATCAACCTTGCCAAACAGAAGAATTGTCACAGGATAAGATTGGAATCAGGTAATCTAAGAAAGGATGCCCATGAGTTTTACAAAAATATAGGGTTTGAACAATCCGCGTTGTCATTTACAAAACATATTGTCTAGTTATTCCAGATCAAGAAATCATGTTTGTGAAATGGAGAAATGTCACATGAGAGTCTGTCAAATTTTTCATGATTAACAAGATTTCAACGTCTAGCAAATTTTAGATTATTTGTGAACCAGACGAATAATCAAATTTTTGCATCTTCCAATATGCTTAAGTTCATAATTATGGGAGTCAAGTAAGTGAAAATAACTGAAATAGACATTGATGATAGTCAAACAGGGTATTATTGGCTTCAAATTTTTGTAAAGAATCAAAAAGAAGCATTTAGACTAAAAAAACAAATATTTCAAGACCAAGAAATCAAAGAAAGGTTACATGCGGAAATAAAACAAAGCCAGACAATAGTCAACAATTCATCAATAGAGTTGGAAATAATACTTCACAATATGATTATAAAAAAACTTCAAAGTATTGCCAATGGTGAAACAGAGAAATAGATTCAAACCCATACATGTTGCGGACTTGTCCACCATATTGATAGTAAAGACATGTATGGACGGGTAACGAATTAACAATGAATCAAAAACATAATTCTGGGAAGAATCAATAACATAAAGACAATATTATAATTTTACTCCCACTCCAAAATTTAGAAATTTATGTTAGGGAAATCTGCCTTCATCGATTAATTCTCGGTATAGTGTTTTTTCAATACGAGTTTCTGCCGCACCGCACTTGCTACACATACCCACATCATCAGGATCTTCTTTTATTTTTTTCTCGCATTCCACACATTTGTTAATGCCTTTTTTGAACCCCATATCAGAATTTTTCTCCAATCCAGATAATAACTATATCTAGAATTCTATATTTTGATTTTTTATTATTTTTTTATTGCACAAATTAACTTTGAAAGTAATTACAATTTCTAAATTGAAAAATGAGTCATTTGGCAAATTTTTTCAAGGTTTGAATCAATAAAGACTCAAACCGTTTTTGGCAAATAATTTAAGATTCAAAAATAGTTTATTTCAAGACTTTATAGCATAATTCGACTAGTCCATCATACTTTGTTGTTTTTAGCAATTCCAGTTTAACTTCTTGATGGATATTTTGAAACAAAGAAATTCCAGATCCCAAAACAATTGGGATCACCGACAAGATAATTTCATCTACTAATTTGTGCTGTAAAAATGCAGAAAGAAGATCAGAGCCTCCAATCAACCAAATATTTTCTTTTAAAGAGGGCTTGAATTTTTTTGCAAATTCTTCAACATTTGATGTAAACTCGACATTCTCATCTTTTGTTTTAGAATTATTTCTTGAAAATACAAAAGATTTCTTTTCTTTGTACGGATAGTCTCCAAAGGTCAAGATTTGGTCGTAAGTCTTTTTCCCCATTATTACAGTATCAATTAATTTGTAGAATTCACCGTATCCGGAATCAGTGTTTGTAGGAAGCCAATCAACAGCCCCAGCCTCTCTTGCAATGTATCCGTCCAGACTTACTGCAATGTAGAGAATTATCCTTCCCACATCATGATACAATTTTGTGAAGTATAATTATGGTTTTGATTCTTTAGAAACTCAAATTGTTCTGCAATATTAAATGAAACAGAATGAAATCTGTAATTTCTATCTCTATACCTTGTCGATAAAAATAGAAATCCCCAGTTTGTACGTAGAAATCCGACGCTTCTCGTAATGTTTAAAATTTGAACTTAGTCGTGATGAATCAATTATTTTGGCTCAACCAACGCGGATTGAACCATCATTATGGGAATAAAAATGGATGTAGATGTAATAAAAAAATAGAGATTAAGGATTAACCATTTCTAGCTTATCCTGAATTCTATCATAGTATCCGTTTTGATCCATGGCCGGTACATAAAATGTTGCAGAAACTAGATCTCCAACATTTTGTTTACAGTCAGAAACAACAACGGAATGTCCCATGCTTGACTCTGCAACACAGCCATAATCAGTTACAGCAATTACAGTTACATTTTCAGTTACCAGAGTTGGAAGTATATTCCAAGGAGTTATTGTAAAAACTAGTATTACTGAAGTCGCAACAGCTGTAATTGCTAGAAACTTTAGCTGTGGTGTTTTTTTGTATGTTGTTTGTTGCATTTCTCCTCAATGTATATTGGATTGTAAATTATTTAACATAGAGATAATTTCTAATTATAGTGCCAACTAATCATGAAAATTAAGAATCTCGTACGAATTCTGGATGCCCAATATTAGCACTAGTTTAATTTGTTAACACTAGGTTAAATATCATAAAGTCAAAAAAAATCTCATGACAAGTGAGCAAAACGAAATAAAGGAATTAAAATAAAAATGTCGCAACAATCAATTACTGATATCCGTATAAAGAATAAGCCATACAGCATCATGGTTACAGGCGCAACTGGATTTATTGGGACACGTCTAATATCACACCTTTCCAAACTTGGTTATTCTGTAAAGGGGATGACAAGGAAAAACCTTTCAGATACTAAAAATGTGAAATATGTTCAAGCAGATGTCTTTGATGTAACTCAATTAGAGAAAGGATTGGAAGGAGTGGAGGTTGCATACTATCTGCTTCATTCCATGGAAGGTAGCAAGGATCACTGGAAGGAATTTGCATCACGTGAAAAAATCCAGGCCCAGAACTTTCTTGTAGCAGCGACAAAGGCAGGAGTTAAGAGAATAATCTATCTTGGAGGATTGGTAAACGACAGCCTGGAATTATCTCCACATATGAGAAGTAGAAAAGAAGTGGGAGAGATACTTTCATCGGGCGATATCCCAGTAACAGAACTGCGTGCATCATTAATCATTGGTGCTCAGGGTGGCTCTTATGCCATGTTAAGATATCTAGTTGAAAGACTACCTGTTATGGTTTGCCCTTCCTGGGTAAAGTCACTTGCACAACCCATTGCAGTTGATGATGTGATACAATATCTTTCAGGATGCATGATACATCCGGAGACCGCAGGAAAAACCTACGAAATCGGCGGCAAGGACAAAATGACCTACGAGCAACTCATGCGGGTTTATGCCAAATATTTGAACAAGAGTCTGTTTGTAATGCAGATTCCGTTTCTCACTACGCGGCTATCCTCATACTGGGTTGATCTCATTACTCCAGTGAAGGCATCATTAGCAAGACCATTGATAGACAGCCTGGTTCACGATACAGTCGTCACTGACGATTCCATTACCAAAATTATTCCATTGCAACTCAAATCAGTGATTGATGCAATTGATATTGCAACAAAGGAAATTAGGGAAAATCCACCAGATACTCCATTGCGAGAGGAGCGTACGGGATTCAAGATTAATCAAAAACTTTTACTTGTATCACTGATTGCAATGGCAGTAGTTGGAACAACATACTACTGGCTGGATGACCGAATTGAACTTTTTGAACCCGTGTGGATTTTAGCAGGGGTATTTTGGTACATTGCAATAATATCTGCAATAGTTTTTGTCAAAAGCAAGACAAGGTTGGGTTTTCTTATCGGAGGTGTACTGTCATGGATAACTCTGGCCTTTTGGCTCTTTGACAACTTCTATGTCGTGTTCGAGACCTCGCTGATAATTGACAAGCCCAACGAACTGATAACAATTAGAAATTTTATCTGGGCTGCATTATCCACACTGGCTGTAATCGCGTCACACAATACGTTTCACAAAATAATTGACTATCAGTTCAAAGGAAAGCCAATCTAATTTTTTATTTTTTAAAATCCAATTTTGCCCATCAATTTTAAATGAGTTAATTGAAATATTCAACATTTCTCAATTTTGTTACTAAAAATGTCAGTTCTAAAACTTTACGAGGGCCGTCAGAAATTTACGCCTATCATGGGGATTTTTATTTTTATACCTTGTCGATGAATTCACCAACACCTGGTGGTTCTGGTGCCAGTCCTTTTCTCTTTCGAATATCAGCAACTCCTGCAGCTAACAGAGACTTTGGAACCTCCGTCCATTCCTTAAAGGAAGTATTCCATGTTGCACGTCCTGCAGTTTGACCTCTCATGGCCTCAGACAAGGTAAATGTCTCAGAAGCTGGAATCTCACCAACTACAATGCTTGATGCGCCTTTTTGCGACATGTCAAGCACTTTGCCACGCTTGCCAGATAGAATGGTTGCAACGTTTCCAACCAAATCAGTAGGTACACGAACTTCAATTGCCAATGTAGGCTCCAAAACTGCAGTGCCTGCAGTCAACAACGCACCCATGCATGCACGACGTGAGGCAGGTCCCAATTGAGACAGCCCTCTGTGTGCAGTATCTTCGTGAGGTACAAAGTGAGTAAAGATAAACTTGCAATCCCTCATCTGCTCCTTGCAAAGAGGTCCCTCTTTCATCACCTCTTCAAATCCAGAATTGATTGAATCAGTTGACTCTTGAACAAACTGAACACCCTTTGTTCCGTTAATCAGTACGTTGCCACGTGAATCAAATTTCATGACTCTCTTGATGGTATCAGTATCCCATCCTGCGCCCTTTAGCAAATCAGAGACAACCTTCTTGTCTTTCAAGTCACTGATTTCACCAGTTCTTAGCATGTGTGCAATTTCTGGCTCTAACTGCTCCACCTTCATGAAAATTTTGTTGTGTCTGTTTGGGGATTTTGCCATTATTGGCTCACATCCGCCCTTTACAGTTTCCCTGTAGTTGATCAGCGGTTCAGATGTTATAATATCACATTTTGCATCTTGAATTCTATGTACTGCAACATCCAAGTGCAACACACCCATACCTGCAACTATCGTCTCACCGCTTTCTTCGTCAATTTTTACAACCAGGTTAGGATCCTCGATGGTAAGCTGCTTTAGAATATCTACAAGCTTTGGCAAATCTTTAGGATGTTTTGGCTCAATTGCAATTTGAACTACGGGTTCTGAAACATATTTTACACCCTCAAACATTGGAATTCCCTTTACAGAAGACAGCGTGTTGCCGGCCCGGCATTCAGTTAGTCCCAATAATGCAGGAATGTTTCCGGCTCCAAGTTCGCCTACCTGCTCTCTCTGATTACCCATAAAGAAATTGACAGACTGTACTCTTCCCTCTCTTTTCTCGTCAATTATGTGGAGTGTTTGCCCGTCTTTTATGGTTCCAGAAAACAGCCTTCCAATTGCGACAGGTCCTGCTGCAGGATCCAACACCATGTTTACAACCATCATAATGGTAGGACCGTCATCAGCACCGGCAAGCAAAGCTTTGCCAACGTCAGATTCCAAGTCACCCTTCCAAATTTGAGGAATTCTATACTTGATTGCCTCATTAGGGGCAGGATGATGCTTTACCACCATTTCAAGCACTGCATCAGCCAAAGGTGCCTTCTCTACAAGGTCTGAGACTTTTTCATCAGTATAAGCATCAATTACGTCTTTGAACGTGATTCCACGCTCTTTCATTAAATCAGTGTTAATTGCCCATCTATCCTTGGCAGAACCAAACGTCACGCTTGCATCCTGAATGGATACCTTCCATTTTTCTTTGTATTCTTGTTCGGCATACGTGTCAACTAGTTGATTGAAATTTGAGACTACTTCTGCCAACTGTGCTTGCATTTTTTCAGGAGTCAGCCTTAGCTCTTTGATAAGCCTGTCAACTTTGTTGATAAACAATACAGGCTTTACTCTCTCTTCAAGTGCCATTCGGGTTACGGTTTCAGTCTGAGTCATAATGCCTTCCACTGCATCGCACACCACTACGGCACCATCAATTGCCCTAAGACTTCGAATGACTCTTCCACTGAAATCTACGTGTCCGGGAGTATCAATCATGTTAATTACGTATTCCTCATCTTGTTGAGAAAAGAGCAAGGTGACGTTTGCCTGATAAATTGTAATTCCTCTTTCTTGCTCTTCTTTGTCAAAGTCCATTGCAAGTGCCTTTCCGGCAGCTGAGGGGGCAATAATTCCAGAATATGCCAAAAGGCTGTCACTCATGCTAGTCTTTCCGTGATCAACATGAGCTATTACACCAAAGTTACGAATATTGGATTTATTCTTAATAATTTTCATGACTTCTGATGTCGACTTGAATTTTGCCATGTTCGCAAAACTATGTTTTCAGGTATTAAACCTTAGCCTTGCAAAAGATCAATAGATCATGTGGTTGGAAACATCACGTAACTTTTTTGCAACAATGAAATAACAGTCCTTTCTTTTTTTCTTTTTTGCCTCATTAAGAGGAATCATCTGAGAAAGAAAAATGCAATACAGTATCTGCGATAATTTTTCAGACGGGATGTCGGGATGAATCAAATTGATGCCTATTTTTTTGAGATTTTTTCCCAGATGTAGAACGTGAGGATTTTTATCATCAAAGATAATTACCGTATCGCCTTTCCTTGCAGAAAATAACTCCATGTGGGAGAATTGCTCTATCCGGGAATAATGCGCATCATATCCCAGAACCTCATAAAATTTTGCAGCACAGTACATTGCCAAAGGAAACGTGTACATGTTTCCCAAAACAAAAATCCTCCTGCCAACGCTGGTTTTTTTTGCAGTCAAGGCAGCTTTGACAAATAGATTTTCTTTTGGAATACGGATGTCTTTTATCAAGGAAACGCATGTCAGTGCGCTTTCCAAAAAGGAGATGCTGCCAGCAGTAGTGATACCGCTGTTGCATGAGACAAGGGATATGACGTCATCAGATGCCTTGGCCAGCCTGCTTTGAGTTTGAGAGGTGATTGCAGTTGCTTTTTTTGCCATTTTTGCGACTTTGATGTTGGCAATTGTATTTCCAGAAATTGAGATGAAATAGACATGTCTTGATTTTACAAGTTTTTTGTTGCGATACAGGTCCAACGGATCCATTGCCCTTACGACTCCATCAGACATGGATTCTGCAAGCAATGCGGATGCCAGAGAATCCCCGCTGCCTGAAAATATGATGTTTTTTTGCCTTCGTGCAGACAGTGTCTTTTGCTGTCTGAATGACTTTAAAAAATCCAATTGCATCTGGATGTCTTTCTCATATGCCTCAATGGAATTCATGATGGCGATTAATTTTTGACGTATATTAGAAAACGATTAATTGCAGGTTTTGATATTTATTACGATAATTTAGAAAACTAACGTGGAAATTTCCGTAGGCCATACTCCTGATTCTGATGACGCGTTCATGTTTTATGGAATGTTTACCGACAAGGTTCCATCTCCAGACTTTAAGGTCAATCACGTTATTGAGGACATTGAAAAATTAAACCGCAAAGCGACTGATCCAGTGCTTGATGTAACTGCAGTTTCAGTCCATGCATGTGCATTCATTCCAGGATATACAATCTTGAGAAGCGGCGGAAGCTTTGGAATCAACTACGGTCCAATAGTTACAGCAAAAAAACAAATGACGATAGACGAGATAAAAAAATGCAAGATTGCCATTCCAGGAAAGATGACATCTGCATTTTTACTGCTTCAGCTAATGATTGGAAAGTTTGATTACGTAGAAATGAATTTCAGCGACATTCCGGAGGCTGTCAGGACAGGCAAGGTGGATGTAGGACTTGTAATACACGAGACCCAATTGTCATACGAGCAGGAAGGAAACGTGAAAATTCTAGACGTTGGAGAATGGTGGAACAAGACAACAGACGGCCTACCGGTGCCACTCGGAATTAACGTGATGAAAACAGACTTGGGCATGGAAACAATTGTAAAATTTGACAAATATCTTCAGGCGTCAATTGAGTTTGGGATAGAGCATTTTGATGATGCGTTGGAATATGCAATGCAGTATTCCAGAGGAAAGGAAAGGGATCTGATTGAGAAATTTGTAAAGATGTATGTCAATCAGGTTACAGTCAACATGGGGGAACCAGGAGAAGAATCAATCAGGAGATTGTTCCAGATGGCAAAGGAAAAGGGCCTCGTACCAGACTTTGAGATCAGCATTGCCACCAAGTAATTATAGAACAGAAAAAAAATAGTATTCATGGGAGACGGAATCGGTGGAGCAGTTATCTCAATTCTTACAAACAACGCTTTTGAATTACTGGTGAGCCATACACGAAAAGATAACCAGGAAAGATATGGAAAGGTGGAGAAAGTAATCATGGGAAAGATAGACGATCCAAATCAGCCACAGTATGAAGAGAAAACAAAAGAGGATCTTGAGCGGGCACTAAAGGGAAAATTTGTCTCATGCAATGTTCAGTACAGAGATACAAAAACTGATTCTCTAGTTTGCAATGTGTTTGTTCAGAAACCCCCAGAGGGATTCTAGAAAAAATTATCCAGATTCGTAAGATGAGCAACAGGTCACACACATATTTTATGATGTCAATGGACGTTTCAGACTACACATTCGTCAAAGGAGAAGTGTTTCTTGCAAAGAATACAAGTCGTGATCATGATACAGATCTAATCAATGGATTGTATTTTTTTGTTTAAGAGAAGCAGGTTATTGTGAGACATTCGCCAGCTAGTACACAAAGATATACAAAAAAATTCCCACATAATATCGATACAGATATTGTTTTAAAGTTTATCAAAAGTGAGATTGAAAGAACTGAAGAGGCCCTCCCAATCTCATGAAGAATGGAGAGAATCCGTTCTTCATAATTGCGTTTTGATTACCCGATTTGATAATCGCGATTTTTGGAATCACGCAATAAACCATAAGTGGAGGAGATGTAAAAACTAGATGATTTTTTTAGAATAGTCATTCGTGACAAATCATAATCACAACCAGATGGAATACATGCTCTATAAAGTAACACGGAAAGCAATTCTCATCAATCTATTTTTTGTATAATAACGCATTGTGGTACCTGTCAATGCATGGTTTAGGATACATTTTTCATGACATTGACGAGCATTCCCAACCATTCAGTCATCAAACAGAATACATGTCTTGCAAATGACGTCATGCAATGATTAGAATTTAACTTGAATTACGTACAAAATCTTTGTTTAGCAAATTGGAATAATTGTAAAAATTCCACCCCTGCCCACAAAATACCTAATATACAGCAAAATGCAATTAACATCATAATGGTTCTCATAGACAAAAAAATCCTAGCAGGTGGGATTGCAATGATAGTTTTAGGAATCATACTGACGGTATCAACTGCTGAATCGCCTGCAGGTCAACCAGGAATGACTGAAGAGGAGATAATTGACTTGATGATATCTGAAGATGAGAATCAAGCCTTTGAAATGTTGTCAGGAATTTTGATAGGGATAGGATTCTTGCTGGTGCTAATCAGTTTCGGTGCAAGAAGGAAAAAAGACAGTGTGAAAAGACAAGAGAAAAAACCAGCTGAATAAACCGTCTTAATCAATACAAATCAAATTTCTTTTTACAATTACCACAAAATCGTTGTTTGGTTTTTTTACTTTCTGTGCCCAAATCAGTACCACATCTATCACATTTTTTCTTAATCATCATCAATTATCCGATTTCTATCATTGTCTTACCATTAGGTTATTGAATGTTCTCTTGATCACCCACAGCAAAGATTTTGGAAATAAATTTTTAAATTTTTCGAGTCATTGGATATAAAATTATTTTTAGCATCATGCATTCCACATGTTAGAAACATTCAGAATTTACAAAAGAGTTTCTTTGATTTGTTGATCATTTGTTCTCGAATTTTGTTCCATAAATATTACAGATGAATTTATCACAATTGGAACAATATAAGATAAAAAAATCATTTTTCATTATTTTGCCCCATCAACAGTATTCAAGACTGTTATCCTATCAGGTTCTAGGGATCCGGCGAAAAATGTGAGAGTTGTGGATCGAGATATTCTAATGAGGCATAGCAATGTAGGCATTGTCATTTTAACATAGAAAAAAGATTCGTCGAATAGATTCCACCACCCGTACTGTTATCACAGTTAATCCAATCATGCACGTAATTTTTTGATACAATCCTCATTCCAGATACCAGTCACATTTTGAATTTCAATTCGGCAAAGTAAAATATGTGAATATAAAATATACAGAATTTTAAAAATGCATACTTTTCCGCATTGAGGAACAGCCTAATTGGAATTGCATTGTTGTCAAGCGCAGGGCCATTTGATTATATCTGGCATTCAAATTTTGGACTAGACGGGCTACTAAGCCCGCCGCACCTTATCCTGATTGCAGGAATGTTTTTTTGCGCAGTGGGCGGAATGATCGGAATATCAAAGTTTTTGAAAATTAACGAATACGAAAATCATCAGAAATACCTGTTGATTTTGGCAGTAATGCCAGTATGGCTTGCAGGATCAGGGATAATATCAGCACTATCTCTGCCTTTTTCAAATACAGATTATTTTCAATTTAATCCTGAATCCACGTTTGCATTTATTGTAGCGACACTTGGATTTCCCCTACTTATTTCAGTGTCATGCTTACTCATATTCAGATTATCTGATTTTCGATTTGGAATGATCAGTGTTCTGGGAGGTTTGTTCTTGTTAATCTACAGATCCACTGCAATCATCCCAAATTTTGCGTTGATTGATTCAGTGATGTTTTATTCATTGAATCTAATTCCGTTTGTCATTGCAGACATCATCCTATTTTTTAACAAAAGTAGAAAAGCACTAATCTTTGTAGGGGGATTGCTGGGCTCTGTATTTTACATGGTATACTATCCGTATGTGATGTACACATTCAACGAGACCCTGCTTGGAAAACTGGTTTCACCAAGCCTGATTTACTTTGTTTATTTTGAAATGATTGGAGACGTACTCGTTCTCACCGTAGTTCCTGCAATCATCATGGGCATGTTGGCAGTGTTCATCTCTGAAAGGATATCAAAAAAGATTCTAAATGCAGACATCCAACAATAAAGTTCTTGCAGACAGAAACCCAACAAGTATCAGTGCAATACAGTAAAGAAAACCAGAAGGCATTTGCAATGAAAATCACACAGAATAACAGTCATAATTTTAAATCATTTCAGAATAATCATTTGAGATTCTGAATTTGGGTGCAAGATACCAGAATGCACGGTATTTTCCAGCATACAATCAATTCGGACCAGACCAGTATTCAACAAAAATAAAATTTCAAGCCAGGAAACAGAACAAGTCATTTCTAAAAAAGGAGTTGTTGTGAATTCTACAAAGATTGAATAAACTTACGACCACAAAACAACATTCAACATAATATCACATGATAACACTATTCAGGAGTTGTTATGTATGATTTATCATCACACATCATTTAGAATGCCTTTGTGTGCCTGGACTCCGATCAGATCTGTAACCCCAAAACACAACAAGCCCCACAAAGGCAAGTACTGGAACTATAAACACCAAGATCGAAATTGACAAATTCATGCCATATGTACCAGTTGACTTTAACAGGATAATGAATAGGGATACAAAAGTCAAGGATGCCAGCAGCACAAGCACTACGATAATATTTTTTTTACTAGCCAAGGTTATTAGGTTATCATGGTCATATTTATCATATTTGGAACGAATGTCAAAATAATCAGCAAAGATCAAACCAAATCACCCCATATCTAATCAAGACAGTTAGTGCTCTTGAGTAATGGCATTACCATCAAGTCGTTTGCATGATATCTTGTATTGCCTATTTTTTCATGGAGTTGCAATCCACATTTGTACGCATATCGACATCATGCGAATAGTCATGTATTTCCAGCATCTGCATAGTGCCTGATCCTCAATAAACGATATTTATCTAAATAAACTTCTATGCTTACTGTGGAGAAGATCATCATCAGGATCCGAAAACAATTTAGTAAAAAGAAGGTACTTTGGAGAATTCAAAAACATCTTTTGAACCCCATTCAGGATTAAGAGGAACTAAAATTACTATTCAAAAAGATGATAATATTTGGCCAGGATCGAATCAGATCTGTACAATCAAATTCGTGCATATTCAATTTTATTTTTTCTCTTGCTTGGACCCATCTTTAATTGATAGTGACAGCAGGGACAATTACGATCAGTCACTTCCATAAATACACCACAGTGAGAACAGTATTTTTGACCGTTGGCATATCTAGACCCTCCCTTAGATTTTTTTACCTTAAAGTATTGACACTGGTTGTTACAAGTCATAAACCAAAACATAGTTTTTAGTAGAAAAGTATTACCACACATAAAATCATCGTCCTTGATCGAATCAATCCCAAAACAGATAATTTCAAATTACAACATCACCCAAACATAGCCTACAAGAGGAATTGATCATCTTTTCCATTCTCAGGACGTAAAATTTGTCGAAACCAAGTTCAAAACCAGAGTTCAAGTGGTTATGGAAATTACAAAGAACTAGCAATATGAAAAGTGTAAGAAGAGAATATGGATAGGACAGGAAATTAGTTTAACATTATAATCACATAGCAAACTCATGAGCCAGTCATTAGAGATGAAGGAAGGAATTACCAGTGAGTTCATCAAGACAGTATCAAAAGTTGAATACAAAAACTGCGATGAGATAGAAAACGACCTTCAAAAGATAGTCTACATGACAAGAGGTTTGATTCACAACAATCCAGATAGGCCAAGAATACTGAACCGCCATTGATTCAAACTTCAACATATTTTTTCATCTACTTTGTTCGTGTCGATATTGTACAAGAACTTTCAAATCAGATTTTCAATCAATATCAAATCCGTGGAAGGATTTTGCTCAAAATATCTCCCCTCAGGCGTTGACGCGACTGCAAATAAGAAGTCAGAAGCCGCTTGTGAAAAATTAGGGATCTGATTCAGTCAATCCCATTTCACGTGACCGCATCGGCTACAGATTACCAGTCTTCCCGCAGAATGGCTCATTACCTGTACCCTTTGGGAGTGCAGATTTTGTACTTGAGAATCCACTTAAAATTCTCCCCGTTGAGATCAAGTGACGGATAATTCTGACACCCTCCCATTACAACTTTTTCCAAGAATACAGGAGTCAGATAGTGGATTTGTATTGTTTTTTGCCTCATCAAATATTTCACATGTTTTGTGATACAGGCTGTCTGAATACATTGCATGCAGAGAAAAATCCTCGAAAGGCGTAGAAATCAGATCTTACTCGAATCTTCTGCATGTTGATTCTCTCGCCATTCTGCCTTGTTATCTGCCAGGAGAAAAAGAGACGTTTCTAAGTCACACAGTAAATGCTCTCATTCTGGAGTGATTCATTTCCAAAAAAACCAACTAGCATAGAGAATATCATTATTCCTAGAAATGAAGTTATGACCAATACGGAGTATGTTTTTTCTGAGACATGATGAGCATAACGCGTTATAATTTTATACGATGCAATAATTATCAACGGAACCGTAACCAAGGTAACTATTATTTGATATACTCCACGAACAGGAAACAAAAAATTCAGAGGTTCACGAATTTGAAAACTAATTGGAATCAACACCAACACAAGAATGGCATTGATGATTTTTATTTTTTGTGAAAATATTGGCAGATTTGTCACAACTAATTTCAGATGACATATTTTTAAATTTAATCGAATTGGAATCCCTACAAAGCAGTACAATTTATCCATGAACAATTTTATTTTTTGTCATGTTTGATTCTCTCATCATCCATCATCTTGTAATTATCAGCAAGTGCTTCTCGCATCATGGCCACCTTCAAGTCTAATTTCTGTCTCCTTTTAGGCGCAGGATTCGCGGATAGTTCCTGAAAATGTTCTTCCAATTGTTTTTTCATTTTTTCCCTAATGGCCTTTAATTGTCCAAGTGTACCGCTGTGATTTTCTTTATCTTCCGTCAAAATTTTCCTCAATCATCCTACATTGTACATGTTTACGGCGAGATATGTCGTTGTCGGTTACAGACTTTTGTGACGTAATTTATCCATTAGTTCATCTACCATCACTCATCTACTACCTTCAACTATGAGATCACGAGAGTTTAGTCATGAAATTGTTCTTATCTTCATTGCGGACACTGACTGTTTTAGTTGTCAGGCATTAATCAGGCTGAGGCGTATGACGGGAATATGGATTAGATTACATTTCCACCTTTTCTGAAATTATATATGAAAATTCCAACCCCTACAAAAGCCATGATCATGCTAATTATAGGAATATGAATTTCAGGATGATCATAGAACTGATAACCTGTAGGAATGATTGGAATCAATCGGATCCCATCATAGTAGAGAATCATCATACCGATCGCCATAATTGATAGTCCCATCTTGCCAAGATGACTAAGATTTTTTGGATACGTTGACGGACTTGCTTTCAGCCATGTTTTTTCTACCATTTTCTAATTAAGCGGTATAATTTATCTATGATCACTTTTCATTTTTAGTTACTCATGAAATTATTCTTATCTTCATTACTGACACCGTCTGTTTTGGCTGTGTGAAGTAGTAAGGCTGAGATGCATTATGCTAAAGATGAAATTAGAAGCGGTAAATGAAAATGACGAAAAAATTAACTCCTGATGAAATAAGAATACGATTTGATAAAGAAGTTGAAAGGTTCTCCAATCTTGAAACGGGCCAGAGTGCTGCAATTGATTCGCCATTACAAATGGATTTGATAACATCTTCAGCACAGCATACAAACCCGAATGCCAAAAAAGTTTTAGATATTGGATGCGGAGCTGGCAATTATACGATCAAATTATTGGAGAAAATACCCAATCTAGAGTGCACACTTTTAGACCTGAGTAGGCCAATGTTGGATAGAGCTAGAGAAAGAGTCCAACCTTTGACCCTTGGAAAAATAAATACTATTCAGACAGACATCAGAATGGAAAATATCGGAATTGAAACATTTGACATAGTGATAGCCTCGGCAATACTTCATCATCTCAGAGAGGCAGTAGAATGGAAAAGAGTCTTTAAAAAAATATATGATTCATTGGTTGTTGGTGGTTCTTTTTGGATTTATGATTTGATTTCTCACGAAGATAGTAAAATACAAAAAATGAGCATGGATGTATGGGGAGATTATTTGGCAAAGCAAGGTGGCGAATCATACAAAAATGAAGTATTCGAGTACAAAGAAAAAGAAGATACCCCCAGAAGCATGACATTTCAATTGGATCTTTTGAAAAATGTGGGATTTAGTAAAGTTGAGATACTGCACAAAAATTCAGTTTTTGGTTCCTTTGGAGCCATAAAATAATACTTGCTTAATCATCCTAACATTCTTTTTTTAATTCTAAAACCTGTGAACTTGTGAATTCGTAAGAAAATATCGTTAGAAGACGAATAGAAGCAAACCTGTAGTATGATTTTTCAGACATGTGATCATCATGATTCTCCCGATGCGTCTGAAGGATATCATGATACTCTTTGCAGGTGTGTTGTTTGTCGCCCTTGGTATCTATTAGGCCGTCGTGCCCGACGCGTGGGCCGCTGACGTGATGATAAAGTCACAGTCATTTGATGAAATTGCATCGTCTCAAACCAAACTGTAAGCATCACCCACATCCAATTCCGATACACTACAAATGAAATACCAGGACGGATAAAAAATAACGCAGGCTGGTTGGCCCAATGATTAATTCAGGATGTAAATTTTCTAAAAGGGATTTGATACATTGGAGAAAACGGAATCATCTGGACCGGATGGGATTTGATGCATTTTAGTTACCATTGCCGTTACATGAGTGTCGTTCAAATTTATTACAGTATTTGTGTATGTGAACCTCAGATCAATACACTTTCAATCGAATATGCCACGTCACAGATCCTACCGGATTCGAACCCCCAGGACTAATCGGGTTCACATTATTTTACTGCAAATGAGTATTAAATTGAAATAAACATCTGTTAAAATTCAATTCTTTCAAGAAATAGTTAGACCAAAATACTTGTTAGATACATCACAAGCATTCCAATAGCAAATCCAGAAGCCACTGAGGCACTTGAAAGATTTTTGTCACCTTCTTCTCGTATCCATCTCAATATGGTAATTATTACTTGAAATATTGCACCTGCACCTATTGAAAGAAACACTACGGATGTAAACGGGGAATAAACAAAACCGCCTATCCATGCGCCAAAAATAGCGGGAGAACCTGCAATTAATCCCAGCGCCACAAGTCTTCCCATCAATGCTTTTCCTGTCAATCCTTTTCCTCTAGACAGGGGTGACGCAATGGCTATTCCTTCAGTTGTATTGTGTATGGCAAATCCAACTATCAGAAATGTACTAAATGCGATTGAACCCAAGCCTACAGCTGCACCGATTGCAAGCCCTTCACCAAAATTATGCAATCCAATTCCAATGGAAATCATCAATGCGATTGCGACAGGCTTTGTAATTCTGGATGTTTCTACTCTTTTTACTAATTTATCACCAGCATAGTACAAGCCAAGAAATGACATGACTACAACTGTAGCTACTAACAGTGCACCATTGAAACTGCCCGAAAGATTCTCATCAGAGACCTCTAGCGCCTCTTCAATAGAATCAATGGCCAAGAATAATAGCAATCCCGCAGTAAGTGCCAAAAAGAAATGATATTTGTTTTTACTAATCCTTTTGATAAATGGAAGCCAAAGTAATCCAATCATTACAGGTATGATTCCAACATAAGTTCCAATTAGTGCAAAGAACCCTGCAAGCTCAAGAGTAGGTTCCAATGCAAGTGCAGCAGCATCTATCTCTTTTTCAAATCTAGTTCCGTCTTCAATTGTCAATCCAATTCTGTATGGCTCTGCCTCATTCCATGCAAAAGGTATTCTTACCAGAGCAGTTTCATATCTTTCTAAGAATCTATCAGGTTCTACTGCAGCAGGCTGAATCCTATCATTAATGTCTGCCATTGCAATCTCTACGGGGATTGGTCCGGTATTTCTAACAGTTACAAATATTTCAGAATCTACAAAATCAACTTTTTCCATTGTTATTTCGGGTAATGGTACACCTAAATCTAAAACATCAGAACCTGGACCAAAAATGTATGCTATCAAAAGTACAAGAAATGCAAATGGAATCATTCCACTTGCAATCATCTTGCCTTTTGCCGGTTTACCGCTAACTTCCATATTCTATTCCTGTTTGTAATTCTTGATCCAGGTTGTCTTTAACTAGAAATATTCCAACCCAGCCTTTTTCTGAAAATTCCACCTTATGAGCATGAAAGAGATATTTTCCAGGATATTGATATTCAAATTCCATGATGCCGCGCTCAGTCTGAGACAAAGTAATCATGTCAGTGTAAAACGACGGAACAGTGTCTGTTCCGGTTGGATAGTAATGGAACAGATTGCCATGTAAGTGAAGATTGTTTATCGGATCAAATTCAACCATGTTCACGACATAAACTCTGACTAGTTCATTGGCGTTAATTTCAATCGGATGATGTTGATAGTAAAACGGAATCGTGTTTGCAGCATAAAAGTTGTTTTCTCCATCAAAGTCCATATCCAAACCATTTAGAACCATTACCATTTCATCTGCTGCAGGTCTGCCCTCTTTTGGATCAACAATGAAGACGCCATAAAGACCACGTACGATGTGTTCTTCAAGGGGCATAACGTGACAGTGGTATGGATGAACACCTACAGGCCCAGCTTCAAATTCATAGGTAAATTGCCCTCCGCCAGAACCGACTATCTCAAATACTCCATCCATCTCTGCAGGATGAATTCCATGAAAGTGCATCGTGTGTTCCTTGGAACCATTGTTGATGAAGTTTATTCGAACAGTGTCTCCCTCAGTAGCCCTTATCGTTGGACCTGGAACCGTTCCGTTGAAGGTCCAGACATTAAAGAATATTCCCGGAGATACCTCCATGACTTGGTCATCCTCGGCAATAATTGTAAATTCTCTCAGAGTGGAACCGTCAGGCAGTGTAGAGACTTGTCCATAGTCAAATTCTCGCAAATAATCCATTGGATCAAATTCCACAGTTGCCTCGGTGTATTCAGGAACAGTTGTTGTGGTATACACAGGATCAATTATTTCACCGGATGTCGTTATGACACTACCAGAATGTGTGACAAAGACATTATCTTCTAGTTGAGCACTAATATCTCCTGAAAATGTAAAGTAAAGTGCAGACATTGCAAAGATTACAGATATTGACGTGATCATAATTCTAGAACGAGACTTGTTCATTGCAGATACATTGCCATTTCTAAAATGTAATATATACTTAGCCTAGGCTAACTTTGTTAGTAGTGTGCAAATTTGTTAGCATACTGCAAATTTGTGGCAAATACCCATCAAATTACAAAAAGTGTCAGATAAATTCAAACAAAAATTTGGTTTTTTAGTTTTTATTCAAGAGTTTGTTTTATTAAAAATGGCAAGCAGATCGGGTTTTGATTTCACTATGGTGATGAATTTTCTCAACTGTTTTATAGTTTTTGGGTTCAGGTGATGTTCCATCCCCTCCACATCTATGTTTGCAGTAGACTTGTCCACGCCAATGATTTCAAAAAATTCCAAGAGATCACTATGCTTTTGGCGTATTTCATTTGCAAGGTTTTTTCCTTTAACGTTAAGTTTCAGTCCCCGATATTTTGTATATTCTATGTATTTTTCTTCATCCAATCTCCTCAGCATTTTTGTAACACTGGGTGGACGAACATTCATGTAATTTGAGATATCTGAAGGTGTAGCATACCCTTTTAGCTCAACCAATTCAAGGATCACCTCAAGATAATCCTCCATCCTTGTTGTAAATTTTGAACTTTCTTGACTATTTGCCCTTTTAATTGACTCAAGTCTTTCTTCTTTTTCATCAAATGTTTTATTTTTTTTTAACATTATCATGATTGGATTCTCAAATTATTATAAAATTTTAACATATCAATACTTTTCTTTAATCAGACACACGTCATGATTTGTAGTCCGTTATTTTGTTAGTAATATGACCCGGTGAGACAATATTGCATCAATGAGATCATTTGTAACTAGAATATTTTTAGCTATGACTGATGATAATTGTCGCGTTTAGTTTTTCTGAAATATAGACATGATGTCATGTTAAATAAAAACAAAAAATTAGGACGAACTGAACATTTAGCATGTAATAGTTTACAGATCTCCTACAGATACTACATCTCAAAAAAATCAAGAATTTGGACATGTCAGTGGATGTATTTTCAGTGCATGCATACTGAAAATTATTTTACACATGACATAGATTCTCAAGAATGTCAAATTAGTCATTTTTTATCAATTTATTTTTTGTAAACGTGATTGCAGGCTCAAATTTTGTAATGGTAATGTTGATTTCCCTGATCTTACTATGATAGTACTTTGTAGCCCGCCCATTATTCGCAAAATCTCTCTTTTTGTGAATCAAAAAACATTCTTTCAGGGCTTTATTTTTGTTGTATACAGAGATTAGTCCCATGTGACAGAATTGATCTAAGGGTTTGCCTCCTAAAACCTATGAACCACAATCTTGTGTAGGTTATTTCTAGGACTACTTTAAATTGTAATTGCAGCATGGACGCCTTTTGCCTTCCCAGTTCATGAATACATCACACGTACTGCAATACTTTTGTCCATCACCATGTCTTGCCCCGCCATACGGCCTTGTCACCTTGTATTGGTCATGTTGATCATTACAGTCAATGATGAAGAATTCCAGTACGATTAAAATTTGAATTGGAGAGGTTTGAGATTTTCCCCATCATGGTGAAAAATTTTATCTATCATCTGCAAGTCTCAGATTAAACTAAAAAAATCCAAGGATATTATTCAAATAACCCGCGTAACAGGACTAAGCAAACACCAATCCTTTATTGATCAATTTGAAGGCAATGTCTGGCGCAACACAAATTGGAGAGTTATCAGAATACTTGAAAAGTAATGCATGCCCATTTTTGCAATAATTGTCATCAGAAGTATCCCCATCAGGGTTTACACTAATTTCAATATCTGCCACCTGTGAAACAGAATCAATATCGATACCGATGAAAAGAGTCGCAGTGTACTCCCCCACATGTTCTGGAATCCAAGAGAGACCCACATTGAATGTCTGAACAGGGTTAAGCGTTCCTGTTGCCCACTTTGCAGGTTGAACAGGGTTATTCTTGTCATCGGTTATCTCCACAACATATGCAAAACCCTGCTCTTGTGTGCCAGGATTTGCAATATCTGCTGCAATTTACAAAACTTGTTCAGTCTTTATCTCATCAAATTCATGGCCAAATGAGTTAACCACACCTACATTGTCAAGATGTATTTTTTCATCTTTATCTGACAGGGTTATCTGAATTGGCAGATCTTCAGTTCTTTCTTTGATTATAGTTTGTGTGGCATTTTCAGACTCATTCAAAGAGTCCCAGTCAATATCAATATCAGAATTTCCTTCATATCCTTTTACGGCATCCAGTATGCTCTTTTTCTTTTCAGATTCAAGCACTTTGAACTCTGCTGTTTTTTCATCAAGTATTTTCTCTTTTAATGCATCACCCGCTCCCCTTATTTTTGAAATTTGTCTGTCAACTTCCTCTTTGGTTATGTTTTCAATTTTGTATTCACCTATGACATCCTGCGTTTTTTGCTTTTCTAATAAATCAGAGTGCTTAATAATCTCATCATATTTTGACTCTAATTCATTATTTTTGACGTCAAATTCCTTGTTAATATTCAGTATTTTCTGATTAATCTCATAAATTATGTCATCATACGCCTTTTGATCATCCTTGCTTGCAATATAATCAATCAGAGTGTGATTTTTGGCAATATTTTGTTCCAGCATCTGCTTTGCATCAGACTCAGACACGCACTGATATTCTGACTTTGCAACATGGTAAACAACCTGATGCCCTTGCTTGCATTGTGTTCCAGGATTTGTCTTGATGTCATTTGTAGATTCTGAATTACCCCCCACAATCACAATCCCTTTGATCCCGTCCCTCATCCATTTTTTAGCAGTAGACTCATCAACACATGATTGATTTCCAGTGGTTATGCGATAGACTAAGAGGAATTCTTCATCGCATTGTAGGTCAGAATCATTGCCTGAGATCTCGGTAGCGTCCAGGTTTGCCAAAATGTAGCCTGGCTGGGTCTTGTAGTCAGAATACAAATTGGTTAATTTTACCTGAATTGCAGGCGAACTGTGAATTTGTCCTAGAGAGTTGAATAGTCTCTGTTCTTCATGATCTGCAAGGTTATGTTTTACGTTAAACTGCGAATTCATTTCAATCAACTCAACTCTTAACATAGTTGCAGCCTTGTTGTATGCTTCTTTTGCATCATGCATTGTTCCGCCATCGGTTAGAACTTTGTTCATTGCAACCCTTCCCGCATTTACCTTTTGTTCTTTGAATTCAAACTGATCCCAAAAGACGCCCTGAACATAGGACGGTTTTTTGTTTACAAACTTTTCAAAGGAGTTTCGTGAGGAATGCTGCTCCCACAATCTTTCCCATTCATCTAGATTCTGATTGAGCCTCTCAACTGAGATGTCACGCATCTTTTGGAGATTCTCCTTGGCCTGATTTTCCTCAAATTCTTTTTGCTTGAGTTCATCAATCATTTTTTTTGTCTGCTCTATTTTCTTGAGAAGATCCTGTGCAACTGGATCATTTGACAAGTTCTCGGAGATAGTAGTTTGTGATTCTGAGTCAGCAGATGTTTGCGCATATACGGATTGAATTAGCGATATGGAAATCACACATGTAAAAAATAGCAAGAACAAGTTTGTATTAATTTTTGGCAAACTTTTTGATCCTTTCATAGAAAGATGATTCAAGGCCACTATTTTTGACTGCAATGTCGTAAATAATAAAGGTTAGTATACTAATGATTATTATGTAAATAAATATAATGATAATTGATATAAGACTAATTAACTGACTGTGAATCTAAGAAAAAGAGGTAATTTGAAATAAAAACACTGGATCTAAAGGAAAGCATAGGATTAATGCTAAAGACATCTGCAAAGACATGGGAAAAGGCAGCAGATATTGAATTGCGTGAACGTTTTAGTCTCATAGGCTCACAATGGAAGATCATCGTGGTACTCTCGATGAAGGAAGGCATAACTCAGAAACACATTGCAGACATGGCATTTGTCGAGGCTCCAACTTTAGTACCAGTAATTGACAAGATGGAAAAACAAGGATACCTAACAAGACAATCAGATCCCAGTGATCGTAGAAACAATTTGATCTTCATGACTGAGAAATCAAAAGAGATAGTGGATCCGATAATTGAATGCATACTGGAGATAAGGAACATGGGATTGAATAAAATCTCAAAAAAAGACATGGAAATTGCAAGAAAAGTGTTGGAGCAAATTACGATCAACACGGAAGAATTCATCAGGAAGAAAGGAGAAAAGACGGATCCTGATCTTTGGAACAATCCGCAAAACAAATCCGAGAAAACCCTGATAAAGCTATAGAATATTATTTAGCAGAACAAAGTAATGGTTCAACCAATGTTCAATAAAATTTCTTGCAGCAGTTTTCAAAGAAATATGTAAGACTTTGATCGTCTTGCATAACCACATATGCTGTCTCATGAAATTCTTTGAACTTCCATCTTGAATTTCAGATTTCTTGCATCATAATTTAGATTGTAATTGCAACACGGACAACGAACACATTCTCATTTTATGAAAATAGTGCAGTGCGTACAGTATTTCTGTCCTTCTGCACATCTGGATTTGTCATACGACTTTGTTGTCCGGTATTGGTAACAACAGTCCATACATCGCATAATGTAAAATAAAAACAGGATTCAAGTTTGAATAGTTCTGGTTTGAAATAGTCCCGATCAGGATAAAATGTTATCCAGATTACAAGAGGGTACAGCAATATAACATGATTTAAATAATTAAATAACTCTTTAATTATTGAACCGTATTGGAATCCCCATGGAAAGCAATGGCTGATGACAGCAGAAGGCAGATCCTATTACTGCTCAAGAAAAAAAATATGACACCTACAGAAATTTTGTCTCATTTCAGTTTCACGTTGCCTGCCTTGTCCACCCATCTTAGAATCCTAAAAAGTTGTGAACTGGTTACAGAAAAGAGATCTGGAAAGAACAGGGTGTATTCTTTGAATCATGACAAAACATTTGAAATGATGAAGTTTTTCAGCCATATGCACGGCTATTCTCTAAGCAGCCTCAAAGAGTTCTTGGAGAATGAACAATAGTGGACATTAAAAAAGAACTTGTGATCAACGCCTCAGCATCACGAGTGTATGATGCAATAACTGACATGAAGCAATTGTCCAAATGGTTTCCGGATGTCGTATCACTAGAACCTAAAATTAATGGTAAAATTGTCTTCAGATTCCCCAGATCGTCATCTAAAGTTTCTGACACCATAGAAGGGAAAATAGTGGAACTTGAAAAAAATAAAAAATTGTCATACATATGGTCACATTCAGATGTCCCCAATTTTCCACTCACAAAAGTAGTTTGGAGTCTAGAACAAATTGAGAAAAATAAAACAAGGGTCGTGATGGTTCATTCTGGATTTGTTGATGAGAATACCATGAACTCATACAACAAAAGAGGGCTTAGGATTACTAAACATTTGGACGTCTCCACGGTATCTGAAAAACCTTCAAACATGCAAAAACAAATTGCTTCTGCTACGATAATAGCATCGTTTTGTGTAATATTTGCCATAGTAATTGGCACGTTTCAAAATAGTGATAAATTTATCACAATCTATCTTTGGTCATCCTTGCTCGTAGTGTCTCTGATATCAATTCCAATTATCAACAAATACAAAAAATTCTCATGGAAAGACAAGCCGATGATCACATCCGTGGGAATAACTACTCTTGCACAGATTATAGTCACGGCTTACTGGGGATTTGCAATCCGTGATGCCACACACCACTGATTGAGCGTTTGGCAATAGATGCTGCATTGTTTTATCCGCTAATGATTTCTCTGCTTCCAGTTGGTTTTGTGATTTCGTATGCAGCAATCAAATTCACAAACAAATCAAAAATCATGCAAGGAACTACACTAGTTACAATTCAGTTCTCCGAGAGTAAAATTAATGGGTTGCTGATAGGCTGGATTTTGTTTCAAATAATTCTAAACATAACAACATACAGTTTTGCCACTTTATGAGCAGAAAGAAAATAATTATTTTAATATTTACACTGAATTTTCTTTGATACAGAATACTTTTTTCCAAATCTTCTCTTCTGATGTTCTTTGGAATTAAGAATCTAGCCATAGCAAACTTATCACAGATATCCTTTGGTTCTTGTATAGCAAGTAATGTGAAACCATCAAAGATTGCGTCTTTTCAATTTAGAACCATATCGGGATTGCAGGTATCATTGCCAACGGACATAATGGCTGAAACAAAAAAAATCATGAGCACTGCTCCGAAACTGATCCGAGATACATCAGCTTGTATTGCTTGCCGCCTGCCCTGTATGCGCTGTCAAAGACCATCTCTGTATCTTTCCACTCATCATCAAGACAGTTGACGTTGATTTTGGCATTGACTGGCTCATATACATTGGAGTCAGTTTCCAAATCGACTCTGGAATACTTGTTGTTCTGCGTTGAAGGCGTATAGCTTGATGCGCCTTTCTTGATGAAACTTTCAAAAGAATCGACTGATTCAAACAATTTGGAATCCCGTATGTTTTTTGAGTCATCCACTGTTGCCGAAAACATTGCTTTGCCATCCGTATACCTTGCGTCAATTTTTGTAGTTTCAGCAGTCCTATCGACTGAGGCGTCTATTTTCTCCATATTTCCCGAGAATAATGTAGGTCCGAGATAGCTAATGATGGACAAGTCAGTATTACGACCAAGAACATACACCGAAGGTTCAGGTTTTTCACCCGAAACGTCAATCACGGCACAGCGATATGCGCACGACGTTGTGGTCAGTCCCATTACAGAGGGCAGAGGCCATACGGTAAGACCCTTGAGTTTTAGCAGGCAAAAGGATACCACCCCATACCCGTTGATGGTTCGGGGTTTTAGCCAGCTCACCTTAGGTATATGGCCCTCAAGCACATCAGAGTCCATTCGAAAGTTAAACAGATATCGGTCCACAAGGTTTCCACGTATTGAAAAGTTCCTCATACGTGCATTACGATTATTTTTGATTTAACTTCTGGTTACAATTGATGCCAACTAGTTGACAAAAGATGTAAGCATATGATTAATGGAATATTCTTGTTGTTTTGACATGATCAAGAAAATCAATCTTTTTGGCTCAGCAGTTGCGCTAGTTAGCTATTTTGGAATTGTTCCAGAAATAAATTCATCACTTTTGCTGGCGGCATTTTTATTTTTTGCAGGAATCGCCATCAATGCCATTGGACTGGCAGGGCAAAAACCCTCTGGCCTTGCAATTCTTTACGTGGCGTTCATGATTGTGATCTTTTTACTGGGTGTTGGAAATGCCATCCACGTATTACCTGCAATAGCTGCATTTTTGCCATTATTTCTGGCATTGGCAGGAAATCCAAACAAGCTAAAAATTATTGAGAGGAGCGGTTCTCCATTTTGAATCTCCACATGTTTTCAGAATTCTTGGAACTTGGAAATATTACAACTGCCTGATTTCTCCCACATGTATTGATGATAATCAAGGCACCACTCATGAAATATTGGATCATCGCTTATAAAACCAAAATTTAAATCCACATCCCCCTTAATGTCAGGAAACAAAACCATGGCAGTTTTGTCATTGAGCACAACATATACCTGTACTTTTTCGGTCATCCTTCTTTCATACGTCCCCTGTAAGATCAGATTTTGAACATCTTTACTTGTAAATTCCTCTTTGAATCCTTTTGGAATTGTCGTATTTTTTGCATATATTATACATACATGCATACTTGTTTTCAAGGCATTGTCCAATCCTTGTCTAAATGCATCAGGTGGAACGTGGGCGGAAATCACACGTAAATATTTTCCACTACTTGCAATCCGAATCATTTTTTCATTTAATACAAATGCACCCCTCACAAATTCGCTTTTGCTAAGTTCCGATATTCTTTTCTCAAATTTTAAAGGAAGATCCCCCAAAGTATGAGATTTGAAATAATTTTTGTGTTTTAACAGAAATTCAAGAGAGTCAAGATGTTTCAGGAACATGCTTCCAAACGGAGTGAGCGAGTACAATCCATCAACATCCTTTACAATCATTTCCACCTTGGACAACCTCTCAAACTGCCTGTGTGATTCAGGCAATGTCATATCAAGTTTCTTTGCAAGATGGGATTGTTTCTGGCTTTTTTCATTAAGTTTTCTCAGTATGCTGTAACGCATCTCGCTTGAAATCTCTAAAAATAACTCTGTGATCTTCACGTCATCATCCATATGTCTGAGGGGCTTTTTATACGCAGTATAAAGATTCTAATTTAATTTTCCTTCGTGCAATCTACACAGTCTGAATTATACGAACTGCCGTCATAAATCATATTGCGCAAAAAATAACGTTTCAAAACCAAATCCGAGGAAAAGTGGCCCATTCCAACCATTTATGAGAAAACCAAAACACGTTTCCAAAATGAATTTTCATTGTTATTCAAAAAATTAAAATATATTTTTAAAGAAAACCAATTATTTACGAATTAATAATAAAAATTATTTATTAATTTCAATGACCCTACCCATAGTCAGAACACTCCAAGAGCGAATAATTACATTTTTTACTGTTTTACAGTCTACGGTACATTCATCAAGTGCAAAAGTATTTTCTGGGAATTCTTTATGACCTGAGTCCAATCTTGATGCAATCCCATATTTTATTAATTTCTTCAAACATTCCCTTCCCCCATATGCTCTTTTTTTTGTAACAAACCACGACATGTCTGTCCCATCATAGTCTTTTGGAAATATTGTTTGTTTGAATTCTTTGCCGGATATCGTATAATGTCCCAACATTACCATTTTTCCTCTAAATAATCTGTTAACAATCTTGGCATAAAAAGTACAAGAAGTACATAAATTATCATAGATAATAATTGGGTAAAGCACAATACAATTAGTTCACTGCAAAATTTGTAGTTTGCCCAAAGTATCAGGACTAAATGGATATGAATCTGTGCCACATCTTGACTTTTTGTTTTAGATTTACAAAGATGTCATCATTTTGTCTTTCTTATTCAATGCATGAATTATTGCGTCTTCCATACGGGTGAATTTGAACTTGAATTTTTTATCCAATAAAATTTTTGGAGTTACATCATAGTTTGCAAGCAAAACAGATTTTATCCACTCTCCAAACACTAGTTTTGCCAAGGCTTCAGGAATTGAAACAATTGTAGGCCTGCAAATGATTTTTCCCAGCATTTTTGTAAATTCATAGTTTGTTACTGGATTTGGAGATACCGCATTGACCGGACCCGATATGGAATTATCATGAATCATAAACAACATCATTTCTAAAAGATCATCCATAGAGACCCAGCTGATATGCTGCAGGCCGGTTCCCCATTTTCCACCCAGGCCCATTTTGAATATAGGAATAAAATTATGCAACATGCCACCAGATCCTCCCAAGACTGCACCTATTCTGAGATGTATGGTTCTGACTCCGGCCTGCTTTGCAGGATTACACGCATCTTCCCATTGTTTGCAAACGTCTGCCAAAAAATCATCTCCTCCTGGACTTGTCTCATCGACCATGTGAGAATTACGGTTTCCATAATATGTGATTCCAGATGCTGAAACAAACACTTTTGGCGGTCTTTGAAGATTAGCCAAAGTTTTTGAGAGAAGAGAGGTGGTCTGAAGTCTACTTTCAAGTATCTTAAGCTTTTTAGCCCTTGTCCATATTCCGTGAATGTTTTCTCCTGAAAGATTGATCACTGCATCGGCCCCTTCCAACGAACTTGAATCTAGGTGTCCTGATTTTGGATCCCAAAATATGATATTTGACTGCTTGGCATCATTACTAACATCCCTGTTTTCTTTTCTTACAAGTGAAATCACTTGGTGATCTAAATTTTTTAGAAACGACACAAGCGAAGAACCTACAAATCCAGAGGGACCGGATATTATGATCTTCAATTACATTGCACCATGCCTTGTTAAGGTTGATTTTGAATCATCACACATTTGCATCCTGAGTTGTTATGGGATTATTGTGTGAAATAAACTACTATGCATATCTGTGAACTAGTTGTTATTGAATCTAATTTGATCTTTAGTGTTATAAGATAATTCATCAATCTACAATACAAAGAATAGACATTACAGGTACATGGATTGCCCTGTCAAATACATACACTCCAAACTCCGATTAACAATAGACTTGAAGCAGGGAAAAGGATCGGCAATATCTAAAATTAAATATGAGCCTTTGGCCTCACATCATAATTTTCTCGTCAATTTGACATTCTTCCAGGTTAGTTATTTTTAACTGCGCAATAATCAATCATTTTTTCTAAAAATCAAATTGAATTTTGGAAGAAATGCCCCTGTTTGTGAGGAATATTTTTCAAATTCTTTCCCAAATATATTAGATAGTCTTAGATCTTCACTCTTCGCATATATGGGAAGAACCCCGATATTTATTAGAATTAGCAACAACATATAATCATTAAAAAAAAGCAGACTGATACCCAAAGATCCAATCATTCCCGCCAAAAAAATTGGATGACGAATGTGAGAATAAATCCCAATTGTTATCCAGGATGATTTTGTTTTTGAAAATTCTGTAAGAAATGAAGCTCCTGAAATACCCAGCGCCCTAAAGCTGTAAAATAAAACAACCAAAGAGCATGTCATCATGGCAATGGATAAGACTAGCAGTATTGGCGATAATGGCACATCCATTTCTGAAAATAATCCATATGAAAAGGGTCTAAGCATAAGAGAAATTCCAAATGCGACACCTGGAAGAATATCAAAATAAAACGATTTTCCATATGCGACCGTTCTATCTAATTCTTTATTCTTATGAAACCTGTGTGGAAATACTATGGATTGCCAAAAAATCCAAACTCCCCATGAAACAGTGTGAGTTATCATTATCCATAATTCTTCAAAAAAACCTGTGATTTGTCCAATGGATAAGACCAAGCTAAATCCAGCAGTCACCACCCAAAAGATAAAAATTAACTTTATTACATTAAAATTATTTTGTGAGTAGCCCAGCGCATCCAAAAGATCATTCATCCCTTTCATGTTGTAATCATTCCCACACCTATTCAGGATTTTAATTTATTTGAAATCCACTTTCCAGCAACTTGACATATTTTGCATAAAAAACAATAATGACCATCCCTTGCCAGCATTGATAGTAGACAAAAGCATATTTTTTAATCTTTTTTTGCAGTATCCTAAAACCAGCTAAAGGTATGTATGCTATGATAACGAGAATTATCAGATCAAAAACAGTTGTCACATATATCAATGTAAAAACTAACAGAAATATCATTCCTGAAATCCACATTAACCTATCATGTTTTGTTTCCCGGTGAGAAATTTTATGAAAAGAATCAATCAACAATATGATAAAAATTGGTGCGATAAACGCATGAACGTCTGTTATCCCCAAGGGCAAAATAAGAGGCAGTAGACCTATGGGAATCATTCCCAACCCCTCAATTCTTTCGTGTATGAAAGAATCAGATTTTATCAATGCTCTGAGATTGACTAGAAGTAATCCGCATATTGCCAAAAATGTCACTAAAGGATAGAAATAAGCGGATACGACTAACAGTGGAGCAACATACCATGGAAACGGTTGTTTTTTATCAATATAATCATCCAATACAACAATTGAAAAATGTAAAAAAATAATAGAAAAAAGATGTTCAAACCCATAAAATCCAAAAGTTTGATAAAAAAATACGACCACAAAAGTGCCAGGGATATTAACAAGATAATGTACTAGATGTTGTTTGAGATGATCTTTATAGTATTTTTTTTGAAATAAAGAAAGCAATCAAAATTTATCATACATTGTCATCATATATTTTTACAAAAGTATGTATTTGTAAGATTTGTCAAAAATCATCCTATGGGCTGATCTGATTTTTTCTGTGATGATTTATTTTCGCCCCTCGAATTTATTTGATGATAAAGAAGGGATAAAATAAAAATCGTTGTACAATTCAAGTCAAAATATCTCATTTGTTTTAAGGTAAAAATCCCACAGGTGTCACATGTTGATATATGAATATTCCAACATTTCCAAATTGCGTGATACACAAATAGAAATATAGATTTCTCAGATGTAAAATTGTCCGGGTAAACTTGTACATTACTGGAACAAATATCCATACAATCGCAAAGATGCCCATAAAGATGCCCAAATCTTGCAAACTAACCAATTGATCTGCAAGATCTGATTCAATTACAGCCTGGATTTTTACAGTCAAGGCCCAAGGTGAGGAAATAAATCCCAGCAAAACAGCATTAAGAGCAACTACCACAACCATGAGTGGCCAGACAAAAATCGATAAAACGGATGCAGAAAGCAATCCAATGCCTAGAAATTTGATACGTCTTTCTCTAATGTGCAAATTTACCTCTAATGCATTCCAAATATCCGCATTAGCTGTTTTTTCATTCAACGAGCCAAGAGCAGTGCTGGAATTGTCAAAATCATCCAGGATGGAATTATTCACATCAGAATTATTTTGAACGTCATTATTTTGGCATCCTTGCACAGTTTTTTCCAAATACTGCACATCTGAATGATCAAGATTCTTTCCTTGTTCCAACATTCTTTTAATAACTGACAGTCGTTCTTTGTCTCCTGCTTTCAAAGCCAGCAATATCATTACTTTTCTACGTTCATCCAACAAGTCAAATTTTAAACACAGGTTAATCAATGATTCTAATTTTTATTCGGAATTTTGTTTCATTGATTTGTATGACATGGAAAACTTTCGTATTTTGTAAGGTTATGTAGTGACAAAGTTACATAGCAGTAATGACCAATAAAAAAGCCATAATTGTCGGGTGTGGGATTGCAGGTCCAATACTCGCATTGTCATTACATCGTTCAGGGATTGATTCTACTATATATGAAGCACAGAAAAAACATTCAGACAACATGGGTTTGATGATCTATCTCAACCCTTCTGGTTGCAATATTCTTGAAACATTTGGATTGTATGATAAAGTTAAACGTGTCAGTGTAATATGCAATAAAATAAAAATTAACTCACATGATGGAAAAAATATTGTGAATTTTGACCAAAGTAACCACAAAGAAGTTTTTGGCGTTCACACACTTGCAATTAAACGTGGAGATCTCAATAAAATTCTACGAGAAGAAGTTGAACTTAAGGGCATCAAAATAGAAAGAGGCAAGCGATTAACCAATATTGAAAATACGGAAACTAGATCCACAATAGCTTTTTTTGAAGATGGAACCAGCGTGAGGGGGGATTTTGTTGTAGGGTGTGACGGAATTAATTCCAAAGTGCGTCAAATCATTATGCCTGATGCATTACCGCCCAAATTTACGGGTTCTTATGTTATTGGAGGTATGACGGATACCATTCCTGCAAACACTAAACCCAAAAATACAATTTGTTTTAATCTTGGGAAAAAATCTGTTTTCATATACCATCTAACGTCAATGGGACAAGCCGTATGGGGATGCGACATGCAGATTTCCAAGGAATCTATAAAAGAAAAAATAAATCTGTCCAATGACGAATGGAAAAAAATCATCATGTCAAGGCATAAAGATGACGATGTTTTTTTAGAAAACTAATTGAGTCCACAGAACAAAAATTGGTAAGACTATCAATATATGATCTGCCCACCTTGCCTGCTTGGCACAAAGGGGTTGTTTGCTTAACGGGTGATGCCGCACATGCAGTAACACCACATGCCGGACAAGGTGCATCACTGTCAATGGAAAGTGCAATGACATTGGGAAAATGCTTAAGAGACATTCCAGACACTGAACAGGCATTTACAAAATATCATAATCTGCAAAAAAAAAGAGCTAAAAAAGTGCAGCAGATCTCCAGACGCAACGTGTGGATACTTTCATACAAGAATTCCTTGCAAAGATGGATTAGATCGGTTCTTTTTTCAGTTTTATCCACTACGTTAAGAAAAAAACAAGAAATTGAGATGTACGGATACAAAATAGATTGGAATAAAAAAGTGCATTCTAATTAAATCAATCATTCAGCTGGCATGCCATCATAATTTTGATTTACAAGTCCCTCTTTCAGTTGGAACGCATGTTTTTCATTGTTCCATTCAGTTCATTAATCATATTCATGAAATAATTTATTTCATTATTTTAGACCACATATGGACAAAATATCCCGTTACCGCAATCACAGTCAGTCCACCAATAGCAAGATACAGGATCCATTCATCTGAAGCAGTGTATTTTAACATGAGAAAGTTCACAGACCCAGATAGAAATGGTATGCCCAATCCAAACCATACTCCTTGAACACGCTTACATATTTTTGAAAAAGGACTGAAGTAAAATATGCAAATAGACCCATGATTCCCACAACAGAGATCATCAAGGTGTAAGAAATCAAAAGTGGTGAGATTGCATAAATGACTCCGCTGAAAATCATGACTACTGTCGTAGGCATTCTCAATTTAGAATTTATTTTGCACGATAGCCCTCCAATTTAATTGTCATCCTGGACATTCCCATTTCTTTTTTGATTTAAACCGTGTACAGTCGCATATCGTGCAATCATCACATCTTGGATCCTACGAGATTGTGGAGGCCGTCCCGGGGCAGGTTTCCAATCGGCTTGTACCAACACCCTGCAACGGATTTTTTAGAGTTTGAATCCTATGGAACATGTTGTCTTTCACGTGGACCACACTTACAATCATTTCCAAAAAATTTTTCATTCATTCCACTTTACTTTCTTTTTCAATTGTTATGTCTATTCTGAAACATCCTGTGGAACATAATTGAGACATGAGCATTGCGTGCATTTGATCTGTGATTCCAAATGAGTATCAGACATATGGTGCCTGGCAAAACTTTTGGCACGTCACCACATTCAACTGTCAACATGTGAGATTTCTTTGGATGGTCACATTTGCAGTATTTTTCAACCATAATTTTACTCCTTTTTCCTATTTCTCCTAAAATATTCACATATTCCACATCCAATACCCACAATCAACAATAGAAACAGTGATGTAATGATTTGCAGTTTCTCGTCGTTATCCACCGATTCATTCTCATTGCTTTCCAGGCTGGGCATGCCCACTGCATGAACGTCAGAAACAATGACAGTTGAAAAAAATACTGTACATAGCAATGCGTGCAAACAAAAATGTCTCAGATCTTTGATTTTCCCCCTCTCGGATAAAAAATGTTCCAAATATTCTGTATTCTTATTTTCCATTTTCGTTATTCATGAACATTCTGATACCTATAATGATCCCGACGCCGCCAATTGCCAATCCAATTATCGCAAGTAATGGCAACATGTGGCACAAATTATCACATGGATCCTGAGTGCCATACGCATTTTCAAAGAGAAGCAAAAAGGGCGCAAGTAGCAGCAATGTTTTAAAACAAAGCATCATTCAACTAACACCACATCACATGATGGATTTAGATTCATTATGTCCTGAGTGATATCAGATGTGAAATATTTCTTCCACAGTCCTCTTTGCGGTGTTTTACACAAAATAATCGCGCTAGCCTGACTTTTTAATGCAAATTCCGTGACGGATTCTGCAGGAGACATTGGCATATCAAGTATCTCAAAATGAAAGTCGACTTTGACAAGGGCTGCCTCGTTTTGTAGATATGGCAGTATTTTTGCAAACTCATCAACATCACGTCCGTTTGAGGTGGCACTGGTCACTACGTACATGTCAGGTCCCATGTCCTCAATGTGATGAATTGCTTTGACTAGGGTGATCTTTGCGTGATCTTGCTTTGCCATGATCAATGCCTTTTTGAATGCACGATAAAATATGTCTCCGGACTGATACGGCATCACGATGTGGCCTGTCAACATCCTACATCATTTTTCACATAAAATTGGATAAGCATTACTATCCATTACTTCAGGGATTATCTTGAGATGTTTGTAAGATGACTAAATTAGGACTTGTTTTTCTGAAATAAGGAAATCAGTTCGTCAAGTGAGAATTGTTCAAAATATTTATTATTTAATCATTCATAACTCAAAACATTACGTTGCTTTGCTTATTAACTGTCATGTGCATTCTTTTCTATTTGAACGGTAAGGAGGGGATTTTATTCTCGGATCATGTCATAAGGTTATAGATAATTTATCATTCCATTCTCCGGACCATTTTCGTATAATGAACATCGCAGTGCTAATAATCGTTAAATGAAATACAGCACAAAATATCGTAAATTCGACAGGTTCCTCATCTCCCATTTCAAAAAACTCATCTGGAAATAAGGTAAAAGCCAAAAGAAAAAAAATTGATGTTGACATTACTACAAAATACAACAGAAATACACGTAATTTTTCAATCCCATATGCAGCCCATAAATCTAAAATTGGAACAATCATGAAAATGGTTTGCCAGTTAACGCTCACAGGCTCTTGCTTAACCAGGACTAATATCAAAAAAAACTCAAGTAAAAACCATCTAAATGATTTGTCATCATCGAGTTCTATGATCTAATGACTTCACATAGTGCAGGATAATGAGGGAATCTTTTCACCATGTCTTTTGTCAATCTTTTGAATTCCTTGCCATTCACGGCATTGAGGAATGCCTCAGATGTTTTCCATTCTGCAATACTTACCATGTGAAACTCCGCATTTGAGATTATAATTTTGTGGAGATAAATCCAGGTTGCTTTCACAGATAATTCGCACCAACATCCCAACGCTTTATCGCTTCTTCTTCTTTTCCCGTCGTAACCTTGAATGAATTGATTAGAATTACGGCCACCTTTCCCGTCTCATCTTGATTAAGTTGTGCATATCATCATTCATTCTTTGAAATACCGCTGCTTTCTTTTATCATCTATGCCAACTCCAGATGTGTTTCTGTAAGGTGTCCAAATCGTCAAACTCTTTGCCGCACAGTCTACAGATATTTTCATTGAATCTCATGTACGCTTTACATAAAATGTATTCAAGACTCTTATTACATTAGATTCAAATGATCATGTGATAAAGTGCAAGAACTGTTTTCTAGAGTATGCAGATGACGAACCTCAGTGTACCCATTGCCACTTTAACACAGAGAAGCGTTCCAACATCTAGTCGCATCCGCTCTACACCATGCAGTCATAGACAAAATTATGATACAGATTCTGCATTATACACATGCAATTAGGACAGTGCATTGTATTTTCACTCAAAGTTCTATGCCATGTTCTTCCTTGGAGTGCAATATCAGATCAACATGTTTCATAGAAGTAAACTCACAATGCTTGCATTCAAACTTGGGACGGTAGTTTTCAGATCCAGGTTTTGTAGGCATGATATAGGTGGTTTTGGCATGTTTTTGATAAACATTGTGTTTGGTCTGTCTATGGTGTTAAGAGAGTCTGCAACCTGTAGGTCAGTTAATCCAGCATATTCCCGGGTCAGAGGATCAAATATAATTTTTATTTTTAATGAAGATATTGTCATGATAATCTACCGCATATCTCTAGACTGATAGGACGTAAATCATGCTATTTTATGCAGAATGAGCTGTAGGAATTGCTCTTCTTATACATATTGCATAATGCTCACAGGGTCCAAGTTCTTCCAGTGAGAGACCTGCCGCAAATGATGAAGGTCGAGTAAACGATTCACAGACGGGCAGGGTTGACTCATCTGCAATTGTTTTGGCAGTGACATCCTTTCCTTCCCCTGCAAGTGCTATTGCTATTGCGTTTGCAGTATTGGAACTGTTGGTGCTGATCCATATTTTTGCACCCTGCAAGGTAAAAAAAACCGTGTGCGTTCTCAACGTAGATGCAGTGGTATTCCATATCTCCAGGGGTTGATTCGGCCCCTTACACGTCATCCCACAAGTTATTGAGAGTATTATCTACAAGCTAATGGTTGAACGGACTTCCCCCAGTGAAAGGTTAGGATCAGTTCCAGGTGAACCAAATAAGTGAAAATCAATGTCTCCTGCGACTATTGGCATGAAGATAGAATGTAAGTTGGAAATTAAGAGAAGTGTTGAGGGAACTATACCAACATCATTTCACGTGTAATTGTGCCAGTTTCATATCTATGTTAAGCTGATTCAAACGTATTGCAATGTCTGTAAGTCTATCATAATCAGACATGTATTTTATCGACTTTGTCTTACTTTGAAGACACAATATTTGCTTCATGATCTTATGTTGAAAAATCTGTATTTAACCTAGTCACTATTTCATAAAATGCCCTACTCTGCACTGAGAGATTGTGAGTGTATTTGTTCGAGGGTTTTTTTGTAGGCATACACAAAGTCATTCCTCATCCGTCGGTCTTTTACTGGGGTTTCCTAGGAGACATGATGACTTGTCATCTCCAGTGACATGTGATTATTCCCGACGATGTGCTAGGGAACCATGTCAGACCGTGATTGTAATGATGCGGATTACTGAAAAGAAAAGTATTGATTGAATAAATCTAAAATATTATTTCACGTGTAATTGTGCCAATTTCATTTCTATGTGAATCTGGTTCAAACGTATTGCAATGTCTGTAAGTCTATCATAATCACATATGCGTTTTACATGCTTTACATTGATTGAGGAACATAATACTTGCCTCACGAACTTTTGTCAAAAAATTTGTATTTAACCTAAAAATTATTTCAGGAGATTAGAGAAGTATTGAGAGGAATTAAATAAATCCTAAAATCAGGAATGCCCCGATAACGACTGCCAGACCGATCCAAAATGTGACAGTCATTATTCCAAAAAGAGATCCTTCTCCACCCATAATGGTATCCAAGCGCCACTCTAGATAAAATTTCTGCTCGGTTCCAAAACACTGAGGGATTGTGTTTGATCAACAATTATTTCCTTTTGTATAATTCCATATCATGGTTGTAAACATAGTAGATTTCAATGATATCGGCCATATGGCTACACAGTTTGTAAGTCCATGGATAATCGCCGCCAGGTATCCCTGATGTGTCATGTCTTTGCAAGAAATGTGCATGTGCAGCAGTGTAATTTTTAAAAATATAGTCACATTCACTGCAGCATAAAGAACCTGCAAAAGATTTCAGAGATTTGTTGGTTCTATTCAGACATCGTTCACATTGAAATGATGATTTTAGAACCGTTGAACTGCAAGATCTGCATGCAGGTGGAGGTTGTCCAAGTAAAGAAATACCCAAACATCCAAGAAACCCAAACAATGCAAGCAACGCAAACCAAAGATTATTTGAAACGCTGCCAAGAGGGAAAAAAATAGAATAAGTCAATAGGGAACACACAAACCCCGTCCAAGACACACATTTTACTAACTTCCACATGTTTGGATTTAAACGAGGTTTATGTTCAGAAAGAGTCTTCATTATTCGCAATTGGCATCAATAAAATAATAAAGATATCTTAATAGTCAGACAAGAACCGTGTCATTTCATAAAGTTCCCTTCACTGCACTGCTCACAGTACTTCTTTGGTTCTCCGTTGTGATCCTTGATCTTGCATCCGCAGTGAAAGGAATAGATCATGTCCGTCAAGACAAAAGAAAGTTTTTGATTATTGTATTAGAGAAATGATTGATCAGCTAGACGTTCTTGTGATAGCCTATTGTTATTCCGGGTATCTCCTTTGTCAATTTCTGTGTGATTGGATTCATAATTCTTCCACAGGTGTAACAATGGCATCGCTTTACGATTCTTTTCTTGGTTTCCATGTCTGGCTTGCCGTTTTCTTTGAATAGTAATTCCCCACTATTGTCTTCTCTTTGTACCTCGTAGGTCTGCAATGCCGGTTCGTAAAATATCTGCCAGGACTTGCATTTCATGTCTGTGCATCTCATGCCATAGTATCCCCTTGACATTGCCTCAGCCTCAGATTTGGGCACGTAAATATCCCTTAGTCCGGTGTATTTGCCTGCCAGAAACTTTCTAAACTGCTTGAATGACATCATCACCTGCCTGGTTTGCTCTGACTTTTTCCCCCGTACTCCTTGAGGCGGGTGACATACAGATCAGCTGAGTGTTTTGCTGCAAAGTCAACGTACGTGGACAGTGCTAGGTGTTGTGTCGCAGTAGGCATTGTCTTTCTGTCATCAAATGCTTCTCTTGTGTACTTGTCTGCAAAGTGCAACAGTGACAGGTCTTCCTTTATCATTTTTTGATCAAGCAGATAGTTACCATCATCACCTTTCTTTTTTACAAACTGGTTTGTCTTGAGCTTTGATAGTATCATCTTGATGGTTTCCATGTGAGTTTCTAAAAATGCAATGTACTTTTGATTCTCTTCCTCGCAGTTCGGCTGGTTGTGAAGGGAACTATTTTCATTCGGATTATCCGAAACAAGCGGTTCGTTTACAACGGGATTGGGAGTATGTGTCTTGTACTTTTGTGGCAGGTTGTCATATACTGTGGAATGATGAATCTTTACCTTGAGAGTTTCAAATTTCTTTACCAGAAAGTTTGCAATTTGATTTGTTAAAACAGGTGATGCGCCAAGCTCGTTTAGCCTCTCGTATCTTTCTGCAAGGTATAGAACACATGACTTTTTTGTTTCAGAGAATAATTTAACTAGATTTTGATCTGTCAGTCCGTTTTCAATTGAATTAATTTCGGACTGTATGTCCTTTATTTCATCCTTGGGACTTTGCTTGATAACTAGTGACACTGTACAAAACTTTCAGATTTTAGCTTTTAACCTTGTTGGAAAAATGACGAAATTGACATATCAATTTGGATATGTTTTATACAATTATTTTCATTTCTTTACCGAGTCTTTCAATTTTATATTTGTAACAAATTATTGAATCGGTTGTTTTCCATGTTCTTTTTTCATTGGACTTTATACTTTGAACATACGTGTTCTGCATTGCATATCCGCAGTTAGGACAGCGTATTGTATTCTCACTCAAAGTTCTATGTCGTGCTCTTCCTTGGAGTGCAGTACCAGATCAACGTGCTTCATAGAGGTAAAGTCACAGTGTGGGCATTTATGCTTAGGATGATAGTTTTCAGAACCCGGCTTTGTAGGCATGATATGGGTGGTTTTGGCATGTTTTTGATTAACGTTTGTTTGAAGTATGTTCTTAGTAATTGTCAGTTTTCCTAAATGCTTTCTCAACTGTTCTAATGATATCGTCACGATAGTCATTTTTTTCCAATGATTGAAGAAAAGTTGAAAGCAATGTGTTTTCTGCAATCATCAAATCATTGTTTTTATCATTGTTACTAGTTGTTTTCATACGCACCTTATTGAATAGGTCAAGCATGTCATATTCCCAATTTCTGAGCATAGCAGATTCTTCCTTATCACTGTAACATGCACTATCAAGAGAATTCATTATTTGATTGAGTATCACTCCCAGTCTCTTCAAGTCTTCACCGGACCAATCTTCATATCTTATACCATATCTACCCATTATCTATAATTCCAAACAATTGGTAAAATACTTTCTAAATGAACGGTATTCTTATTTTCACCTGTCATGATCTCAAATCGGAAGTATTTCTCTAAGTAAAAAGAACATAGATATGAACACATATGACACAATAAAATACAAATAGACTATTCTTCATTTAGGCAAAACGTCTTTTGTAAAATATGTAATCAGAGGAATCGAAGACCAAGCAATCAAAATAAGAGGTGCCGCAATCGGTGCATACGACACTGCAAGGACCATTCCAGGAACGGACATTACAAATAGCACCCATCCGGATATTCCAGAGGCGATAGTTAACGGATTTAAAAGAACTTGTTCAATAGGACTATCATTTCCTATTTTATCTAAATCATGCATGTATGAGATCATTAAAATCACGCCTAAAAATCCAATCAAGACAACTATTATTTTTTCTTTTTTTGAAATGTTGACCAACATTATTTCTCCAAAATATTTTCACATATACGTCCTGATGATACGGTAATTCTGATTTCTCATCCTTGATCACATTCATCATGTCAATATCTCCCCACTAATAGATAATAGACATCTGTGAAGCCACAGTAAAAATATAGAACAAACGTCTTGGTATTGAAATATTTTCAATCTTTTTTGTTATCATATACATGAATGGGATAGTTGACCAAGGGAGCAATGCAAGAAATATGTAAAATCCCTTCGCACTTTCATGTCCTTCATTTATTACATAGATGGCACGAATTGGAGTTGTTCCCAACGGTAACCATGTTAAGTGCCAAACTCGATCAATCAAATCCTTATACCCCAGATTATACTCCAATTCATAGTACCGGTCATTTTTTGTGTCTTTCCCACTTTCATACAAACCACTGGTCGTTAGATAATGACCATAATCACGAATAATGGGCTGAACCAAAAGACTGAATATTACAACAGAAATCAGGATCAAAATTACGTGTCTTTCTCTCCTAGACTTTATCATATAAAATCAACTTCACGTTCATCATATTAAATTGAACAAAGGGATACAGTTGTTTTCATCTGTTGTTGTCATATTTGAAGCTCCAAATCGTTAACACTCAAAAGCAAGTTCGTACAAAATAAGAATATGAATGACTTCACATCATTACAGCAAGAGAGATTCATCCTTGGAGGGTTGATACACGCCATGATTGTTTTAGGCAACAAAAAATCAGAACAAGAGTATAGAATGCGGTCATCTAGACTCGGATAATTTTCTATCAATTACCCTTTACTCCCTTTGTAATCGTGATTGAATATCTGTCACCCATGATAAATGAGTAATTTCCTTCAGGGGTTTTTTCAAAGGTGTCTGGATATTCATCAATAACATCACAAACCTCAAACAAATCTACAATTATCGTTTTAGCTGCCTCTCAGAATTTTATCATTTACTCTTGTCACCTAACATATTTTGTAATTTCAATGCTTCAAAACACTCTATGAATATTGGATCATTTTTGTAATCATGTTCAAGATCATCTTTCATTTCAGCCAACTCCGCATGCCAAAACCTTGTACAAATTGTACTCGCATTAAGCACTTCAATAAGATCCTGCCTAGAATCCACTTCCGCTGCGACTGGTTCATCAAGATACCCATCATAAACTGTAAAGAACAGGGTTAATGATGAAAAGCCAATAATCATTACTGTCAGCATCAATAATTTGGAGTTCATGTACATTCTCCACGTAGTGTATTCTTACAATTCATTTAATCTACATCCCCTCAAAATATTGTTCATTATGACAATTGATGACATGCCAAGTAAGAAAACAATTGACAAATTCTTCAAGATCATGATGTTTACGGTGCCGGGCCTGGTAATCATCTGGACAGTGTTTATTATTTTCAAATAGTTTACTCATTTACGTTCCTCCACAAGGGTATGCAGCTTTTTGATTCCACGTCTTGTCTTCTCTAACCTGAAGTTAGGTGCTGCCTTTTCAGATTCATAATGTTCCTCACATACTCTGACCCGTATTCTGTAATGCTTTTCTCCAATTGCTGAGTCGGTAGGGAATGAAACATATCGAGTGGGGGTACTCTTACAGCCTGCACAATCACATCTGTCCCAAGTTATTTTCATTTCTTATCTCCCGTCTCAATCATGCAGTCATAGACCATGTTTCCATGAGAGTCACGTATCACGATTCTAATTCCGGATGACAGGGCGTGGTGGATTGGATTAATCATTTCTCGTTCCTCGAAAGTGTAAGCTTGTTTTGATAGAAATAATCCCATTCATACCACATCTCCCATTCTCTTTTTTTTGAATAATATTCAAGATGTTTGTAGCATGGAATGTTTGAACTTAACATAGAAGCCCAAATTCTACAATCATAACTCTCTCCCGCATAACTTGACTTATCTCCATTCCATCTACATGTATGACCATTCAGAGTACAGTTAGGAGTGTTGCATGTAACCGAACGCCCACAATAACAGCAGTCTTTGTTTACGCCTACTGTCATTCTTGATTCTCCTTCTGCGTAAGTGTATTCTGGAATTGACTTATCATCTCAAATGTAAAATATGGACAATTCGATCCAAATTTTGTGGCTGAAGCAGTACCTCTGAGCAATTCAAAAGTTGTCTTGATAGTAGTTGCAATTCTTGCACTGATCTTTCTTGCCAATATCATCATGCCCTCGTTGTCTGAAAAGATGATCTGCGGATTACAGGGGGGACAATGGGATACCATGCTACGAGTATGCGGGTTTGATCCAAAAGTTTGTACAGATGCAGGAGGAACCCCGATACAGATATCTGGGAAATGTGGTGTAGACAAGCAGTGTAATGCACCATCAGCATATGCAATTGGATGTGAGTTTGATTGAATGATAAATTGTATTTATCTCGAAAGGTCTTGAGCATCGCATTGAGCCCTTCCCATATGAACAAAAATTGCATGTGTCTGACACATTTGGACAAAATGCAGTGTCTTGTTCTAGGAATTTCTTAATTTTCTCTACGGTCTCCCCGAATCAGATGTTTTCTCATTCTAATCTGTCACGTTCTGGGTCAAACAAGATATTCGTATAATGCAATAGATCACACTCATCCATTGAAACTAATACTGAACGTCCAGAATTAACGGGTTTTTCAAATTTTTGAATTTTTCTGCCTTTTCCAACGATAACTGAAGAACATATTTTTGTCATCCTTGACCCAGATCCCCTCACACTATCAGAGTCAATGGGAATATTCGTTTAGACTTGCCATCTTGTGAATAATGATTTGATGATCATTGGAAAATCATGAATTAAAAAAATACATCCCAATGGAAAAATATTGTAAAAAATCTACTTTCTAGAAAAATGATTTGAGGAGGCTAGTTTTTTGTTGTCAGGACATGACAGTGCGCCTTATGATGAATGGTGTTGATGATGTCATCAAAATGATTTGCCTCGATCATGGAAAGCTTTGGATAGTCCACTATGAGCAGTCCTACTTTGTGCTCCTTGGCATAGTCGATCACCCAATGAGCAATTGAATCACTCAAGGTAAATTTGGTGTTTACTTTGACGCCTTCTTTCTGACCCAGATCCTTCCATTTTTTTAGTTCCTCTTTGAGTTTGGAAATCTTGTCCTGCAAAATTTTCTTGTCAGAATCAGTCTCAAAGAAGAAGAACTTAGGAGGAGTCTTGTATACGCACTCAATTACGGACAATTCTGCATCAAACTTCTTTGCCAATGCAAGCCCCAGATCAAATGATTTTTTTGTGTGCGTGGGAGTAATCAGCGCAACGGTAATGTTTTTGAACAATTCCATTTCCTATCCATGATTTACCAAAGTATATGAATTATTGAATTTCAGACATCAGCAGCACATTGACAAACCACTGCATGAATAAAGGAAAAAATTCGGATACAGTTTAGTTAAGCAAAATGCTTGAATCAGCATTTTTTTTAATTTTTCTTTGAATTTAATTAAATACAAGTGATAAAAAATTCTAATCAAAAATAATCCCGGGCGTAAAAGTATAGAATCCGTCAATATAATGAAACATCATCATGTATGATCTTCAAGTTTTTGCATTATCATCACTTCTTGAAGCAAGTCATAATCTTCGATAGAGATTATTTGCTCTTTGAAATAATCATTGAATTCCACAATTACACCAGCATATTCTCCAGATACCTGAAGTGGGATAGATTGTCTTTCCCATCTCCCCAATGAATTCCCAACATAATCCGGAATATGAATTCCATCCCCATAGAAAAATTTAGGAGCAAGCACATTGTCGTGAGTCACATGCGACATTCGTTCATCAAATACCCATGTTTGCATAAGTTCTGCATATCGTGCAAGTATGATTCCTTTATGAATTCCAGGGTTTTCATAAAAATCAGACTGAGTTGAAGAAAAATCTATAGTTATTGTATTTCCGTCAGTTTGCCCCATTCTATCCTTATAGTTTGTTTTTAGATTAATTGTCCCGTCATCAGATATTTTTTCTAATTTTAATATCACGATACCACCTTTAGTTTCTCCACCTTCAACCTTAGATGGAAATAACGTATTGACTCGCATTATTTCCCCAGTAGATTCATTTGATTCAGGAGATCCATACACTTTGTCAATAACATAGCCATCGGCATCCAAACTTAAAACAAGATCAAATACCAACGGAGTTACCATGAAATCAAATTCATCGACCATTCTTTTTTCAAATGACAATGAAGAGTGGACCGAATAATAGTTTGCACCTGAAACTTTTGTAATCTGTTCAGTTAGTTCAGTGTTAAAATCTACGCCAATTCCAATCACAGTTGTATGGATATTTTTGTCAGCATTGTCCTTTATCATGCCAAATAATCCATCATCACGAGTTTCACCAATATTTGGCATTGCGTCAGTTAAGAAAATGATCCTATTTTCATATTCAAATTGATTTGAATCAGACATTTCATCAAATTGGGATGTGCCCATTTGAATTCCTGAAGCCATGTTTGTGCCGCCAGAGGCGTAAATTTGCAAAATATTCTTTTTTAATTGCTCTTTATCAGTAGTTTCCATGCTTTCCAATGGTTTTGACAAATGTGCATTGTTTGAGAATAATACAATGCTTAATTTGTCATCGTCATTCAGATTATCTATGAGACTTGCAAGGGATTCAGTTGCTACTTTAATCTTTGATTTTGTATAATCATCACTTACATTCCCATAATATACTCGATTTCCATACTGATCATAGTGATATCGGTTAAATGGGGAATCCATTGAGCCTGAAACATCTAGTACAACCACCAAATTGAGTTTCTTTCTTTCAAAGTCTGATTGTTTTAGTCCTGAATTTAGTCCAACTGAAAGATAATATTCGTCTTTTTCTGAAAATGGATCTTTTGATACAGCATAGCTGTATGATGGACAAAATAATTTACTGCATTCCTGTTTGTTGCCAGTATCAAAATAATAATCATAGAATAATCCTTCGTATGTTATGTCAGTGTGTAATGGAAGATAATTGTTTTCAATATTTTTTCTAAAATTGTTAATGTCTTGTGCACCACCAACTGCCAACCCAATTGTTTTATCATTAGTATTCTGATAAGGAGTTCCAGAACCTGATGCGGGATTTGTTTCAGCAGATTCTATCCTTCTGCTTTGAAGTTCAAGTGCTTCTTCTAGTGTGTAAGAATCTGTTTGCCCTTCTGTGCCAACGTTTCCCATGTATCCTCCCGAACCAGAGCTTGTAGTTGTAGGCTCCATCGCAAAATTAGATTGCAAATTCCAAGTGTCCGGATAAGAAACATGGTCTGAATCAGATAATCCTACAAACGAAAAAATTCCCATTAATAACAAAGAACCAAAAACTCCCAAAAAAATTGGGAGTGATTTGTGTTTAACCCCTTCCAGGTGCAGCGTATTGTCCTCCTTTGCTTTTCACAAAAAACGTTGTCGCTATAGCACCAAATACGCCTGCAGATACAAGTGATGCACCTATTGCACCATCCAATGCAAGAAATGGTGTGCCTGAACCAAGTTCCGGATTTTCGATTGTTTTTACAACTCTTGCTTGAGATAGCTTGAGTGCTTCCTCAAGGGTGTAAGAGCCTGTTTGGCCTTCTGTACCAACGTTTCCCATGTATGGGGTATTTTGGGCATATGCCATACTCATTCCGGGAGTTAACAAAGTCATTGTTATCGCTCCCAAAATTATTACGGATGTTTTTTTGCTCATGAAATAATATACGTTAATTTTGGTTATAGCGTTTGATGAAATTTTAATTTCACCAAAAATGTTACATACCTACTTTTTTGGATAATTTTATTGTCAAATGTCAAGCAACAATGAAGACTCGTCAGATAAAATTGAAATCTTTCTTTCGGATGATGAAAAAATAAAATCAATCGGAGAATTATTAACAATCAATTCAAGCATAACCATTCTGCAATTATTGTATGATGAAGAGCTATCTGCAAACGAAATTGCAGTAAGAACAAACATCTCACTACAGTTAGTAAAATATCATTTAAACAAAATACCATACGCTGGGATGGTAAAAATTTTAAAATAGGTAAAAACGTCAAAGCTCAAGACATGAAATACTATAAAGCTACAAAATTTGTAATTGTTATTGTGCCATCAAAAGTTTCAGATAGAGCAAAAAAAGTAAATCATTGATTCGTTCTGTTAAAATAATTTACAAATTTGCAGGAGTTAGCGTCGCAGCACTTTCAGGATTTCTAACACTGTCCACCTTACAAAAAGAGTAAGTGCAAACGGATAACAACATTTCAGAGAAATCACAAGTTGGACATATGTCAAGTGAGCCATCTCCTGGAGGATACATGGGAAACGTTGGCACAGAAGGGCAAACAGATTCTTACACACTAGAAGAAGCACTTGAACTTCAAAGACAAAGGATCGAGTCAGCAGATGCAAATCCTGCTGCCGGTTCAGGAGCCCCAAATCTTGATGGCGGTGACGTGATACTGACTTTCATAGTAATTGGAATAGCATTAGGCGGACTTGCAGCATATTTTTTTTCTGGAAATCACGTAGATCTTCAAAAGTTAAAGAATAGATTCGCATATTATTCATACTTGTAATATTTACTAGTTCATTATTGTAGAGTCTCAATTAGTTTGAGAAATATAATTATCATAAGAGATTATTCTTGAACAAGCATTACATAACTAGATCAACGGTTAGAAATAAAAGAATTATTTTACGTCAATGCCATTCCAAAAGGCCACCATTCCCTTGATTTTCATGGCGGCATCATTTGGTTCGGCATAATACCATGCACAGTCCTTGTTTATCTTTCCGTTGACGTCAACAGAGTAATAATTGGCCATGCCTTTCCAGCCACAGACAGTAGTAAGTTCAGCCTTTTTGAAATATTCCGCCTTCACAGAGTCAAACGGAAAATAGTGATTCCCGTCAACTATGACAGTGTCATCACTTTCGGCAATTACGACGTCATTCCATATTGCTTGCATTACAATCAAATCAAATTAACGCATTTAAAAAATATTCTGTTCTATTCGCCTTTCATCTCTTTACGAGTTCTAAATTCAGGAGTGATTCCTAGCGAATCATAGTTTCCAGAAGAGCACGTAAAGCACATCGAGTCATGAGGAATTCCAACTGCTGCTGCAAGATTTTCAGCGTCATTGTATCCCAAAAAATCAGCACCGATGCTTTTTCGAACCATTTCAGTTGTCTCCTCTTGATTCATGTCCTTGCCATCAGAAAACGTTGCAAGCTCATCCTGAGAAGGAAAGTCAATTCCGGCATAGCATGGGAATTTAATCGGAGGATACGTGATCACCATGCTAATTTTTCTGGCTCCTGCCCTTCTGAGTGCCTTTATGATTGCCTTGGAGCTTGTACCCCTCACCAGACTGTCATCGATTACAACCACGTGCTGGTCTTTGATAATTTCCTTGATTGGAATAATCCATCTGTTAATTTCTATTCTGTCAGACTGGTGAGGTTCAATGAAGCTTCTCAGAGGTCCTTTCTTGCTGTATCTGTCCTTTAGCAGACCCTCATCAAATGATACGCCGAGTTCTTGTGCATATCCCAATGCTGCAGGCCTTGCAGAGTCCGGTACCGGTATAACAAGATCTGCATCCTTGATTGGAAATTTCTTTGCCAGGAATCTTCCGATATTTTTTCTTGCGACATAGATGTTGGTCCCCTCCATGTTGCTTGAGGGATGAGCAAAGTAGGTGAATTCAAATGAGCAGTGGGCGCGCGCAGGATCATCAGAGAACATTTCAGTCTCCAATCCCTTTTTGCTTAGCTTGATGAGCTCGCCCGGATTTACGTTTCTTTGAAGTTCCGCACCGACTGCAGAGATTGCAGATGATTCAGAGGCAACGATGTATGTGTCATCGGACTTTTTGTGTCCCAGGACCATTGGACGAAATCCTTTTGGATCACGTGCGGCATAGACTGAATTGTCATCAGAGATAAACGTAAAGCAGTAAGAGCCCACCATTTCATTTTTAAGAATTGACAGTGCCTTTCCCATCCCGCCATTCTCAGAGATCAATGAGACCAGTCTTTGTGCTGCTACAAGCGTGTCACTTGCATTTTGTGGGGTAAAGGAGCATCCGCCAACCAGGTTGGATAACTCCTGAACGTTGGCAATAGTTCCGTTATGGGCAATGCATAGATCCTTTACCTTGAGAGGCTGTGCGTTTTCCAACGTGCTTTTTCCCATGGTAGAATATCGAACATGTCCAATTACAGACGAAGATGAGTATTCCTCACAGATTTTTTTAAATTCAGATGATGCTGAGGAGACCAGTCCAAGCTTCTTTAGAGGAGGCTTGTTTGGAATCGCAAGGCCCCATGCCTCCTGACCCCTATGCTGAAGTGCCCTTAATGCGTCAATGACCATTGGAACCACATTGGTTCCAATCTGACTAAAGATTCCAACGACGCCGCAATTTTCCTTAACCAAATTTAATTTCACTCCTGGGGTGTGCGTAAATTGTTAACCGCAAAAGAGATACTGAATTTTCAGATATCAATAACGAACATAGATCTTTTCACAATAAAAACGCTAATCAATACCAGCGATCATTCCATATTTGTTCGTAAAAAACAAAGAACATATCATCTGTTGAATACAGTAAAACCATTTAGATTTACAGACTAGCATTACTGGTTTCTCAAAATGGCAAGGTAAGAAATCATTCCACGTCACCATACTATTCTTGCAGTGCAGAAGGTGAATAGTCACAGTAATACTTCAATATCATTCCCCGTGAGACTCCGCCACAAAATGCGTTGTAAGTCAAAGATTTAAAACTTCATCCAAAATGGTATTAGTAAATCTTCTTTCGGATCTATCTGCTGTTTTTACAATTTCTATTAAATGTGGACACAATTCTCTATCGCTAAAACAAAGTTTCAACACATTGTAATATTCCAATGTAACGGAATCATTCTTTTCATGAATTATTTTTTCAATGATGTTTTTTGCCCTAGACATCTTATCGTCTAGTGAAAGATGAAGCATTCCATATTGCAAAAAGATCTTTACAATTTCTTTGTGTCTTTCTTCGATGGACACTGTTAATCTGAACTTTGACATTTTATTAAATTCATCAATTATCTGTGAGAGAGCATTATCAAATTTCATATAATATCGCTGCATTAAGGGGGAAATCTGACGCAGCAGAATCTCATCAAATTCATAATTTTTAGAAAGATTTCTTTCCGTATCCATTACGAGTTCAGTTATCACAAATGCAAACCTCAAAGGATCTCGGATTTCAACTTTTTTGTATTCTACAGGATACTTTACAAACATTTGATTTAAAACATTGATTGCATGTGCAGATACAAGGCCTCTTTTTTTGTCTGCGTCCAGGATTTTTATTATTTTAAGAAGTGTGACTGAGAACAACGAATAGTTTTTTGCAGATGCGCCGTTGTTTGCAAGACATTGGATCTCAAAATTATTTATGAACTCTTCCAAGATTTGCGGAATTTGTTCCGTCTGTTCCACATTTCTAAAACTGATAACTTTATCAGATTGTCCATTAGTTTGAGTACTTGATGCAAATAATGGACTTGCTAGATTGAGTGCATTTTGAACAGATATTAATTTGCCTTTATTGCCTTTGCCATATTTGCTTTTTTGCAATGCCTGAACGGATTGAAGAAGTGAATCATGCATTACTTAATTTTGAGGGATCCTTTTTGATAAAGGTACTCCATATGCATGATTTTTTTCTTTTTTGATAGTCTTCATACTCTACAACATTATTTTTTAATGCTACTTACCGTTAAGCACCAAGTTCCTTAACGAATTCAGCCAAGTTTTTTGTGCCTTGTCAACTCTTAGATCTATGATGGATTTTGTTTTACTTGTAAACTGGATGTCATCACCTCCAAACTGACCAATACGCTTGAATGAAACATCATTGCCTTTGAGAATATTCTCAGTTGCCTTGAGATTTTTCTTTTCAATGATCAAGAGATACCGTGAATGGCTCTCAGAGAACAGAATTCGGTCAACAGGTAATTTTTCATTTGGAACCTTGTCCAACGAAATCTTGCAACCAATTTGATTTGTCATGCACAGTTCAGATACTGCAACTGCCAGTCCCCCCTTGGAACAGTCATGAACAGACTTTACAAGACCGTCATCAATTACATTCAACACCGAATCCATGTGCTTTTTGGAATCTTCAAAATTGACTACTGGGCATTTTCCGCCTACAAATTTGTGAATGTATTCGAAGAATTCTGACCCGCCAAGCTCGTCTTTTGTATCACCTACAATGACAAGATAATCGCCTTTGGAAATCTTTTGAGGAACGTGTAATTTTTTCTCAATCAGTCCCAAGACTCCAATTACGGGAGTAGGTTTAATCGGACCTGCGGGAGTCTCGTTGAACAGGCTGACTTTTCCGCCAACGCATGGAATCTCAAAATGTTTGGCAAAATCCGTCAATCCCTTCAGGGATTCCAAAAAAGTCCAAAAAATCTCAGGATCATTAGGATTTCCAAACTGAAGATGATCAAGCATTCCAATTGGCTTTGCACCGGTACAGACAACGTTTCTGCATGCCTCCTCAAAGCATCCAATCGCTCCCTGGCGAGGATTGATGTAGCATTGTTTTGGATTGCCGTCAATTTTGGCAGAAAGATATTTTCCGTTGTCCAGTCGCAGCACTGATGCGTCGCTTCCAGGTTTGACAACGGTTCGAATTCCAACCTCATGATCATACTGCTGATAGACCCAAATCTTACTTGCAATGTTTGGCGACGCAAGCAGTTTCATCAATACTTTGGAATAGTTTAAAATGGGTTTGAATTTCTTTTCAGTCTCAATCATTTTCAGATATGCAGGTTCTTGAGACGGCAAGTCAAGCAGCGTTGCATTTGCAACAACATCAGTTGAAAGATGTGCAACAGTTTTTTTGCCTTTTTTCACATGCATCTTACTGTCAAACGTCACATGACCGATTGCAGAACACTTGATGCTGAATTTCTTACAGATCTTTTCCAATTTTTTTAGATTTGCCGTACTTGTGACAATCAGCATCCTTTCCTGAGATTCAGAAACCATGATTTCCTCAGGAACCATGTCGGATTCGCGGGTGTGAACCTTCTCAACATCCATCTCTATTCCAATTTCCAAGGCGTCTGCAGTTTCAGAAACTGCACAAGACAGTCCCCCGCCCCCGAGATCCTTCATCGCATGAATCAGATTGTCATTTCTGGCCTCCAAGACAGCTTCAATGATTAATTTTTCAATGAAAGGATCAGGGATTTGAACAGCAGAACGATTTTCAGATTCCAGAGAGTCAGAAGCAAACTGAGAGCCGCCTATTCCGTCTCTGCCAGTAGAGCCTCCCATTAGCACCACCAAGTCGCCTTTTTTTGCATGATTTTTAATCAAATTTTCCTTTTTGCCAAATCCCAAAGCCGCAACATCAACCAGTGCATAGTTTTCATAGCATGCGTCAAACTCAACCTCGCCCCCAATTGTAGGAATGCCCAGACAGTTTCCATAATCTGCAACCCCAGATACCGCATTTTTGAACAGCCATCTGGCCTGCAGGTCCTTTTCAATATCGCCAAATCTTAATCCGTCAAAGAGTGCAATTGGCCGAGTTCCAGCAGACAGGATATCCCGGATGACACCTCCTACTCCGGTTGCAGCACCGCCGTACGGCTCTACGGCCGAAGGGTGGTTGTGACTTTCAATATGCGCAGTGACGACATATCCGTCACCGACATCCAACACTCCAGAATCATATCCCTTCTCGTTAATTACAAGGGGTCCCGTCATGGGCAGCATTTTAAGATGTCTTTTTGAGGATTTGTATGAGCAGTGTTCAGACCATTCAGCAGCTACAATGTTTAGCTCCGTGGAAGTGGGCACCCTGCCAATCTTGGACTTTAGCTCAGACAGCTCATGCTCATCCAGGCTCATTTGCTCACACCCATTTTCGTTAGCATTGATTCAAAAATAAGAGATGCGGGCTTGTTGTCGGCAGGATTGATTTCTGATTCGACTGCCCTTTCAGGATGAGGCATCATGCCCACAACGTTTCCATCCTCGTTGCATACGCCAGCAATTCTGTTTGAAGAGCCATTTACGGCATTGCCGTATCTAAATACGATTTGTTTTTTCTTCTTGAGCTGCTTTAACGTGTCATCATCAGCATAGTATCGGCCCTCGCCATTCGCTATAGGGATTGGGATTTTTTCGTTTAGCTTGAACTGATTCGTAAATGGAGTTTCGTTGTTTTCAACTACAAGGTCAGTCCATTCACACATAAAATTAAGAGAATCATTTTTGAGTAAAACTCCCGGAAGCAATCCAGACTCTACAAGAATCTGAAACCCGTTGCATACTCCCAAAACTGGAATTCCTTTTTCAGACATCTTTTGCACATCTTTGATCACAGGGCTGTGAGCTGCAATCACACCGGCTCGAAGCCTGTCTCCGTAAGAAAATCCTCCAGGAAGAATCACAGCGTCAATATTTTTCGGCAATCCCTTTTCATGCCAATAGTATTGCGCGTCAAGATTAAACACGTCAGTAAGTACGTGATACATGTCTCGATCGCAGTTACTGCCAGGAAAAACTACAACAGCTACTTTCACAATTGATCAAGCATTCAGAGACAATATAATCTCAAACCTTTCATTTCAGATATTTTTTACATGAATTGCGCAGATTTTGACCTGAATTCAAGTAAAATTGATTCAGAATAGATTCGAACTTTCCATTTTCTTGCCGTTCTTGCATATGATTACATGATGCCGGATAATGGCATTTAGATTGTCCTGTACTGTGGAATTGCCCCATACATACCAAAAGAAAGTCAAGATATTCATTGTACGGGATATCCAGATTTATCTCTCTCAACTACTGCAGCACCTGCACGCTTACATCAATGTCACCATTTGAAATTAGCATTACACGATTCGCGCAGTATCATATAATGCCATTACAAAAGGGCTTGAAGTTCTTGCCTGGATGTAGATAGTGTGGCGGCATTACCTTGAAAATGCTTCAGCATTACATCACATAACGTTGCAAGTCATTAGATCCTAGAGCAAAATAATGCAGGCATAAAACAAGAAGTTGTCATAGAATTCAAACGGATTGAAAAACAGTTGACTTGGATCGAACTAAAACTGCACAAATAATTTCAAATTGACTCCAATCCAATCACAATCCTCATGATAGGAATGTGTCACCATTGCAGCCAGGACAAGGCAGATGTCACATACAAGGACATTGAATTTAGAGGCAAGGAGATATCAATTCTGATATGCAAGGACTGCAGGGAACTTTTCACATGATAGGATTATGTTCAAAATGCTTCTCCTCGGGTGTCAGCGTGATTACAGACGAAAAGAATCCAGAAGCTGTATGTAAAAAGTGTCGAAGGTAGAATCCAATCATGAACGTAAAGGAAGTTTTCCATTAAAGACAACATGCCCAATCACAATCAGAAAGAATCCGACAACATGTACAAGCAGATTACTGAAAAAATACTCCGAGATCATTGCCGTTAACTGAGATACTTCAAGTTGAGGGTGTGGCTGTAATGCGATAAAGACGCCAACGATCACAATCTGAACCAGTCCAAAAAACATCAATCCCCCCACAGTAATCAATGAAAGTCCGATTAACCTATGGTGACAAAGTAAAAACATGATCCTTTTCAGATTTTCCGGAAAAATAATAGTTTGTTTGCACGAATATCAGCGAGAAAAGAAAACCAACGATGATGATTAAACTCATCTTTGAACAAACGGGATTTTAATCATAAAATCCAAAGAGGCTAAAATTATATCCCGTCCAAAATGTCAGAATTAAGAAGTGCATAATTTATGAATAAAATAACAATTCCAATTGCAGTCATAATAATTTCATTTTCATCAATTACAATACTTACTTTAACAAATCCTGATCAAGACCCAATTCAGACCATGCCAATTACAAAGGACTCAGAGATGATCCCAGAAGGATTTGTCGCTTATGAAAATAAGGCATTGGGCATGGCAGTAAATTATCCCGAGGACTGGACGATAAAATACAGAGACGGGGATTTAGGAATGCAGTTTGTCCAACATGACGTATCCGCAGGAGATTTGGCGGACAATCCTCTTTTTGGAGTCTTGGCAATATCAGCAAGTGACGACATTGCAGATGCAAAACATCTCATGCATGCTTATCTGGATCCGTTGGAATCTCATGAACTGATATCAGACGTTGAATATGCGATATCTGATTCAAACATCGGGAATATCGACGCCACCTTGGTAAAACTTGACCAGACAGTCTTGAATAAGAAAATTACAATGCTGTCGTATTATGTGGACGTAGATGACAAAATATACATTATCAGCTACACATCGCCCACATCACAGTATGAGTCATATCTGGATACTGCTAACAAAATGTTTTCTTCTTTCAAATTTATTTGATTTCAAAATCTCCAATGATCAAACTCAATAATTTAGAATTCAAATGCTTGGGATCATAGTGCAACTTATCCATCATCAACATTTTATTTTAGGCATGAAACTACCCTTGTCTCCATTTCTTTCTTTGTTTAAGAAAAATAAAAATGATAATCATGATAACTGCAAAGATCGTAATTAAAATAGAAAATACAACATATGCAGAATTCCACCAAATCTCACAAGATTGAGTTTCCTCACTCCATTGATTGGTATAGGGATAACAATCCAAGGCAAATTGAGCGCACAAATTTGGATCAGATTCAAGACAGCCACCACCGATTGCGTCATTTAGAATTCTTCCTCCAACACCCTGTCCAAGTTTTTCCTCTAATGAAAACTGAGTTCCATCCTCTCCAGTATACTGTGCACTTGATTCAGAAGTACTGACCAAAATTAATGTCAAAAATACGAATAAGAAAACGAGCTTAAAATTCAATTACCGAGAATCATCTATAGTTCAATTTATCTATGATCAATATTCAAATGTAGTACTTTGAATTATTCTCACATTCATTGTAGATACTGTCTGCTTTAGCTGTTGGACTTGGTTCAGATAATCTAAATAGAACTAACATCTAGTCCAAAGTATGTCTGAAGAGAATTCTCTTCGTTTTTGGATAATTCCAATTGTCTCAATGGTGTGCATTTCAGTATTCCTAGCAGGCGTAATTATCAACCATTCATTATATACAATTCCTCTGGCAGAAAAACAAGCACAAGAAATAGCCGGCATGAGTTGTGAAGAAATAGAAAACTTTTCATCAGACAATGTCCTATACACGCCTTCTACAAGGCAGCTGTTTGCAGACAGTACAGAAGGATGTGCAGAGGCCGCAAAAGCAGTCAAAGCAAAGCAAAACGAACTGCTGAAGGAAAAGCTCAAAGATCCAACAAGCACAGAATCATTGCTTAAAGAATTCAAAAAGCAGTCATCTTTGCAAGACACGCTCCAAAAGGACTATGATCATCACTTTGACGAGTCTGAAAAACTGTATTTGGAACTAACTGATGCAAACAACAAGATTGCAGAAATTCAGTCCCAGGACAACTGGTCAGAAGTGGAAAAGAGACTAGATGCAGAAAAAATTCAGTGAGAATAAATTATAGACAAATAACAATTCTCCCGATTCCTTTAACTATGATAAATTGAAATTCTAGTCATGAAACTTGTCACCTCCATTGCTGTTTTGGCAGTTGTTACTGTTTTAGTCGGGAGTGCAGGTTCAGTTAATGCTGAAACAGATGAAGAGATAGTGTATTTTGACATGAATGAAAATCCAGAGGCGGTAAAACAAAAGGTTTCAGATGCATTTTGGGAAAATCCGATCAACACCCCTCCAATGCTAGTATTGCTTGCAATCATACCCGTTCTTATTTTCATAGCATGGAAACGTAAATGGCATGTTCATCAAAAAGCTTCAGATATGAGAAAAGGGGAATGGTCATGAAATTACTTCTAGCTTTTGCTTTACTTTCAGTTGTTTTGGTCGGATTTGTCGGGAATGCGTATGCTGGAGGTCCCAGTCTGAAAATGCAAAAGGATTGGGGATATGATTCTGAAAAATACGGATGCTGGTATCAAGCCAGCGTTCTAGTCGAAAGACCAAATGGCGAACATGCATGCGTCTATCCACACACTGCTGTCAAGACAGGTTGGAGCGTGGTGATCAATTCAACTAATTCTGAATTTATCAAGATCAAAGTAAACGGCCATGACATGTTTGCCCATTTCAGCAGCCACATCGTTGGAAATACCATCACATACAATGAAAATCACAACTCGCTGACAGTTGATCTGTTTACCAATTACAAAGGCACATTATTACTAGAAGTTCCGGACATCATGTCAAATGCACCACAACATCTGGACTGCCTCAAATCAACATCCGCAGATGATGCATATACTGTGCTGGTTAACAATGAATATGCACATTTTGAACAACAAGTGTTCCAAAACACCATACACTACTTGGAAATTCCGTATCCGGACAACGGCGGACGAATGGAGATTGTCCGCAACTGTTTAGCATGATTCCTGCACAGATAGAACAGTAGAACTTATCTATGATCAATTATCATTTTAGTCATGAAATTACTGCTATCCTCATTGCTTATACTGTCTGTTTTGGCTGTAGGTATAATCGAAATTAACGAAGCTTATGCGGGAGGAGCGGCGTATGAAAACAGGGCAAACAATTACTGGATGCAAATCTACGCAAATACCGCCATAGTAATAGGAATGATAACTGCAGGTTCAATTTTACTATACAAAGTTCTGAAAGGAAGATTGCAATTCTATAAAAAAACTACAGACATGAGGAGAACAAAATAATAAAAATACTTCATGCCTTGGCTTTAATTTCTGCCGTTTTAGTTGGCTGTATAGGATATGCTGAGACATATGATGTCAACAACTAAGGATGAAACGTCATCTTGAGACTTCTGTCCAGTTCGTTAAAGTCATCAAAGTCTACGGGATTTGATTTCCAAGCATATCTAGATATTGTTTCAAACTCACACATGATGTCCTGACCTTCAGTCATAGGATTCTGATGCATCCAGACGCATCCAACCTTGCAATCATATTCGCTTTGATCATACGTGTTTGTCGTGGATCTACTAAATCCTCGCTCACCGGATGCGGAGGTCAGGCATTTTCCAAATGTTGCATGATCCCCGGCAATCCCGGTACTTGTCACAATGACTGCAAATACGATTACTGCGGCAGATATACCGATGAAGAATACTTTTAGCATAATTTCTCATCTCCCAGTAGCATAATTTATCCATGATCAATTTTGATTTTAGTCATGAAATTATCTTTTCACATACTTTAACTATACAAAATTTTAGAGCATAGTCATGACAACTGACGATGAGCATTTGATGTCAAAAGTGGCAAATACAAATGACAAGATCAGGTTTGCTTCTGTGTGCGACAAGGAAGGCAACATCATTTCCAGTCAGCACAGACATTCCGAAGAGAATCTACTAACATTGGAAGAGACTCACGAATCCCTCAAACATTCTTTGGAAAGATGGGATGAGCGAGACATGTTACAAGAAAAGATAGGGAGGGGTCGTTATGTGGTAGCATCGTATGAAAAGATAAAACGTGTCACAATACCATTGAAAAGTGGAAACTTGTTGTTTTTTAGCATCGAAGATGATTCGGATGACTTTATCAATGACATAATGAAATTGGTCGAGGAATGAAATTCAGAATGAAACAATTGAAAATGTGATTTTTAGAATAATTTCCAGCAATGAACCTTGTCATGAAATAATTCAGAATATAATTTCGTTGTTAACGTTTAGAGACAGTGTAAAATATTTGAAAATATGCAAATGTAAATCAGAATCCACGACAATATAGCAAGTATACGGTGCACTTGATTCAGAGATACCAAGTAAAATCAATTATAGGAACAGGGCAAGAAAACAAGTTTAAAATTCAATCACTCAGAAGCACCAGCAACCATTTGCATGCTTTGTACAGGTAGAGGATTCCAATGATTTGACAGTTTCACCAAATTGGATTGAAGACTCATCATCTAAGGGTCAATCATTCAGTCCAACATTATCATGAATTTCAACATAGACAGGAACTTATGCAGCAACTACGACAGCCATACACAATATTATACATCCAAGATTTGCAATATTTTGGGCGTTCATAAATTATGACACAGATCAAGTATTTTGGCAGACAGTTCAAGAATGATGTATCGTACATTCATCAGATGTACGTGATTCAAAAATGAATCTAGCTAATTACACAGAGATTAAAAAATAGGATCACACTTCAAGAACTTGAATTATAATTTTGCTCACCATTGGATTGTATATTCTTAGGTCATCACATATGTCTTGGACTTTGGATTGAGCTGCATTCTTGTCTTTCTCATTGACTGTGAATTTCAACATTTTTGCAGTCTTAATTTTAGAAACTGTTTTGTGAGTTCCTTTCAGAACCAAATCATTCAAAATTGTCTCCCCTTCAGGATCACTAATGCCAGGCTTGTTTTCAATTATCACATTTACGTTAAAAGTCGTCATCTACAGATTGAAAGGCAGGTTAGAGGTTAATCTATCTTGCGAATAATTTTAAACTTTTATGGCAACATCTGACAAATTTAAGATTATTTATTGTGATGATATGCATTGCCATGACACGACATTCAGATTATTTTGAATTCATGTTTTCTTTTACAAATTCAATATGCTTTCTGTAAAGACCAGACTGATACAGAGGATTGACCACAATCAGCGATTTATTTTTCAAGTCTTCTTTTGATTGGTACATGTTTTTTTCAAACATTCCTTGATCATCAAGGGTCTTGCACATATTCTGCCATGCAAATACTTCCTTTGAATTTCTGTTTGCAGTTGCATAATAGATATGAAGCAATCGAATCTTATTGTACTCATCCACATTCAACTTTCGTCCCAGAACAAAATCTCTTTTTAATTGATGGAAATAGATCAGGCCCTGTGCAGACAACACATAGTCAAACAGCTTCGGATAGTCATCAAGCAGTATTGGAAACAGTGGATTTTCGGACAGTTTCATTCAAATACAGATGAAGGTGATCCTTGAATAATTTTTATCTTGTCGTTACAGGTGAAATATTTCATTTTTGCCACAAGTGAAAAATAAGTCAAAGCAAGACACACGGTTGAGAAGCGAAATAATTAGGCAATACACGACAAATGGGCCTCAAACTTTGATCAATATCCATAATGCGTATTTTCTCACAACATTTGGCAACTTACTATAAAAGAAGACGAACAAACGCAGCAATTCCATGTATATGGAATTTATATCAGAATAATTCTCAATAGAACATCATGGCAAAAGGCAGATCAAGATATTGGAAGATTACATCAGACGAAATGGTTACTTACTCATATGACGAGAGCAAATTGCTCAATTGGGAAATCAAGTGCATCAGGGAGCCAGAAGAGGAGGCTCATTTCATAGGTGTTTTCATGTACAGACACGGGACTGCATACGACTATGAATCAATCAAGGGAATATGCTATTTCTACAACAATATTGACAGAAAAGAACTTCCAGCAATTACCGGTTTTCTTCAGGGAAAATACAACGGCAAGGACATGGAGAAAGGAGACAGGGTAATTCTGAAGGGCTCAAAAGAAATTTTCTCAGCTAAGGACATTGGAACTTTGGCACAAGAGATGGAGTCCAAATTCAATACAAAGGCAGTCATATCTTTGGAATTTGAACGCCTTACTCCAGAACAGCTCAAAGATGCAGGTCTTCCAGAGGCAAAATTATTACCAATTCCCACATAATTGATATAGTTTAGGACGCAAAGATATCAGATGTCCGCATTGGAAGGTATCAACAAACATCTCGAAGAACTAAGAAAGAGATTACTCAGAATAGTGTTGGTCATAGGAGCAATCAGCGTGTTTCTTTTGACATTTCATGCAGAACCGTTTCAACTGTATCAATTCACTTTGTATTACCCTACGCCAGATCCACTTCACAACATTGCAGCACAAATTACAAATCACATGAGACATAATCTTGTTCCAGAAGGAGTGCAGCTTATCCAGACAGCTCCGGGTCAAGCTTTCTTTGCTCAAATGTATGTTGCAGCCCTCGTAGGCCTGGTGGCAGGAATGCCGGTAATCATCAGGGAGCTAGTGGGATTTATCAAGCCGGCACTAAAGGAAAATGAAATCAACGTAAGCAGGACAATTTCACTGCCAGCCCTGGGATTGTTTGTTGCAGGATGCGTCTTTTCCTATAATTTTGTCATCCCATACATGTTAGATTTTCTATACAGGTATGGTGAAGGGGCAGGACTGGTCACTTTTCTAAACGTCATGGAATTCGTGACTTTTGTATTGCAATTTTTGCTGGCGTTTGGTTTTTCATTTCAACTTCCACTTGTCATGTATGCGATATCAGCATCAGAGATGGTAGACAGTGACTTTTGGCGAAAGAACATCAGGTATGCAATAGTGATAATTGTAATCTTTGGTGCAGTGATCACTCCCGATGGGACGGGGGTTACAATGGTCTTTGTTGCAGGACCGATGATTGCACTTTATGCGGCAGGCATGTTGCTCATCGAGCGCAAAGAACGCAGAAAGTTGAACACTTAAATCTGAAATGGGCAAAGTAAGAGCATAATGCTTGGAAGTACCGAAATCATAGTTTTAGTCGTAGTAATCGGCGTATTGATTTTTGGTGCAAAAAAAATACCGGAATTGGCAAAGACTTTCGGCAAGGCAAAGGGAGAGTTTGAAAAAGGAAAAATTGAGGCAGACAAGGATCTCAAGAACTTCAAGGAAGAGATAGATACAGTCTCAAAAGACAAAGAAATGAAGTAGGTTATCTTTCAGCAATTTTTGCAAAATCATTCATAATAACATCATAGTCCTGCATGACTGGATTTTTTCCAAACATGTGAGAAATTTTCATCTTTCCCTTAAATTTGAAATCAGCATCTACGAGTACTTTGGTGCCTTTCTCCAATTCAATGAATTCCTGCTTGATGTGGCTTCCTTTCGCATCACCTCCAATGATGAAGACCTCGTGTAAGATTGGCTTTTTAGAGACATGCCTTGCCATGACAAGCATTTCCGTCCGTCCAAGATTGAAATGCTCTTCGACTACTGCCAGATCACCACGAACCGAACGAATTCGGACAGAAGGGTAATGATGAGGAACAAGATTTTGATAGTTGTCATAGTTTGAAAATATCTCAAACACATGCTCTCGTTTTGCGTCAACTGTTATTTGCGAGGAGAACTTTGGCAAAGTTGTTTTAGCAGCTTCCCCATCTAGGGTATAAACTGTGCTCGATGTCAAACTGGTCCAAGCATTTTCCGACAACGTGATTGACAATGTCATCAATGGATTTGGGTTTTGTGTAAAACTCTGTCACTGGAGGCAAGATTACAATGCCCAGCCTAGAAAGCTTCAACATGTTTTCCAAATGAATTGCAGAAAGCGGGGTTTCCCTAACCATTAAGATCAGTTTTCTGGATTCCTTAATCGTGACACCTGCAGCCCTTGCGACAAGGGTGTCATCATAGCCATTTGCAATTGCAGCCAACGTCTTCATGCTGCAAGGAGCAACAATCATTCCGTCAATTCTGTGAGTGCCGCTAGAAACACTAGATGCCATGTTTTTTTCATCAGATATATTGTCAGCAAGTGATTTGACATAATCCACAGTGTGTTCGGTTTCCATAGAGATGCATTTTTCACCCCATTCAGACATGATCAGATGTGATTCGATGTTCAGTTTTTTCAGGGTTTCAAGCATTCGGATTCCATAGATTACACCGGTGCTGCCAGTAATTCCTATTACCAGTTTCATCACACACACTTTGAAACAATAGTATTTTATCATGACTGACACCGCAAAATAGTGCCAATTCTTAGCGACAAACGCAGCAAACCAGCTTTTTCATACAAATGATTGTAAAACCAATCCAATAGTTTGTCAGACTATCAAATTGATTTTGAGGCATCTTTGGAATGCCATGTTTCGTTATCGTTAAGGGGCGATAACAATACATTCCATTACAAAATTTGTATAAAAGATTTATCATTCAAAGATATCAAACATGAATTTTGGAATATGGCAGTGTAAACAATTAACGCATCACAATCATCATCATGTAAAAAATAAAACGGTTTCAATAGTCTTAAATTCACATTCCAGATGGACATTTCATGGCGTTTGGATTTCAAGACATCACAGACATGAAATACAAGGAATTGCAAAAAGTACGAAAGCTCGCAGGGACTGATTATACATTGAAAGGGGAAATTTCCATATCCACAATAAACAAGGATGAAAATGTTAAGCAAAAGATGATAATCTATTATTCTGATGAAATTTCAGACATTGTAAACATTCCAGGACTGCCATCACACAGGACTTTTCTTCAGGGCAAGCCGCATTCTGAAATGGCGACAGATTTGAAACTACTTGATCAAGTTCAGTCAAAGGAAGAGATAGTGGTGGCCAGAGTGAATTTTGATCCAGACGAATGTGTGATTGACCAGATAAATAACACCAAAGAGACGTCAGATAAATAAAACAGAATTCATTCAGAATAAAAAAACGTATTTTAAGTAAAAATCAAGCTAGAATCAGGAATTTTCAACATTGTCATTTTCCACGATTTCATCATTTGCAGACTCTAACTCTTTTCTAATCTTTCTCCTCTTAATCCACAAAGAAATGCCGCCAGCAATCATGGCAATTGAGAAAATGACTCCCATCATCTGAAGCTCAAACGAATACAGCATGTTCAAAGTCAGATCTTAATCAAAAAAAATCTTGCGATAAAGCACCAATGCCAAATTTAAAAAATATCTATATTAGATCTCGTTATCTAGGCATAATATGATAAAGTCCTCTGAGATCAAAAAAATCGTAAATGGCTATTCAGACGTCAAGATAGGCGTTCTTGGCAGTCACTCAGCACTAGAGGTGATGGACGGTGCAAAAGACGAGGACTTTCAGACCAGAGTATTTTGCCAGAAAGGACGCGAGGGGCCGTATCAGAGATTTGGCAGAATTGCAGACGAGATCACGGTACTGGACAAATTCAAGGACATGGCGTCAGCCAAAATTCAAAAAGAGCTGCGAGACTCTAGCACAATCATAGTACCCCACAGATCACTTACGGTATACCTAGGCTACAAAGCAATTGAGAATTCATTCAAAGTTCCAATATTTGGAAACAGGAAACTGTTCCAGGCCGAGGAAAGGACTGCAAAAAAAGGGCAGTACTACCTTTTGGAAAAGGCCAGAATAAAATATCCCAAGCTGTTCAAGGATCCTAAACAAATCAACAAGCCATCCATCGTAAAAGTTCAGGAAAAAAAGAGGCCGTTAGAAAGGGCATTTTTTACAGTTTCTTCATACAAGGACTATAAGGAAAAATCCGAGGCCAAGATCAAGCAGGGGATTATCGCAAGAAAGGATTTGGAGAAAGCAAGCATAGAGGAATTGGCAATCGGCACATACATGAATTTTAATTTCTTTCATACGCCAATTTCAAATCAGGTGGATTTCATCGGAATTGAGAGAAGACTGCAAACAAACATTCACGATTACAACGCCCTCCCTGCAAAAGAGCAGCTTGAAATGGACATAGATTTGCAAAACATAGAGGTGGGCCATACACCTGCAAGCATCAGAGAATCACTGCTTGAAAAAGTAATCAAGATGGGGGACAAATTTGTGGCAGCTGTGAAAAAAGAATACGCTCCAGGAATAATAGGTCCGTTCTCACTTCAGAGTGTGATTACCAAGGATTTGGAACTAATCGTGTATGACGTGTCATTAAGAGTTCCAGGAAACCCAATTGTTGCGACAACCAGTCCATATACAAAATACCAGTACGGTCAGACATTCGGGGTAGGCAGAAGAATTGCCATGGAAATTAAACGAGCCCAGGAAGAAGATCGTCTGGATGAAATTGTTACATGAGAGATAATATTTAAAAAAAATCATTGATTATTTTAGAAAATTAAAAGGCGTAGACCCCTAAATTGCAGAACACTGAGAGATTTCCTCTCGTGGTCAGGACGTATAAACGCCTGATTGCCTTTTTCGTTCTGCGGGGCTACACAACCTAATCGTTAAGTTTTGTAACTAACGACATCAATATCTATAAGATAAAGTTATATTTAAGATTTTAGATGATTTATTTTAATAAATAGTACAATATATTGTAAATTTTTAGTCAGAAATTAGCAAATAATGACATGTTTTAGAAATGACTAAGGCGTTTGAAGAATCATTATGTAAATAGCTCACAATTATCAAAAATTCAAGATGAATATTATTAGAAATAATCACAAAAAGAGACTGAATTAAAAAATAGGTGAAGTATTTCCAGAGTAAGCAATGATCAAGTTTTCATAAAAATGTGGAGAAGATTACAAAAATATATTTTCAAGGTAGATTGAAAAAGTTCGTTAATTGGTTAGATTGGAAATATACTGAATACCATTCGATCTAATTTTGAATGATTAAAGCGGTTTGACATTCAAAATGGATTGCTGATACCAATTAACAATACAAACTCTTTAGTTGGCTTTTGCCAAAAACTCAACATGGGGAAAACCATATTCATCAAGGAGATCATTACGATTCTAAAAGAGCCTCTTCTGTATCCCACATGTCAAAAAGACGACAAGTTGGAAAAAGAGGTTGTCAGAGAAGAAAGATCAAGCGGGAAAACAATTCTGTGTTCAAGGTGTGAGGCCCTCATCGTAATTACAAACCACAATCTTAGAAATGTGGAATTATCATCATTTAGAGACGACACTATCATGCTAAAAGAGCCACATCTAATTAGAAAGGTAGTCTACTGATTTTCAGATTTTCCAAGTAACTCCTTGATGACATAAGTTCTTACATTTGCAAATTCCCACTCCCGGAGATTCTCATTTCGACATTCTTCTTTGAGAATTAATCCTGCCAGGCCGTTACTCCAAATGTGTCGCTTTGTGTCATACACCTCGATGATTTTTCCATGCTTGGTGATCTTGATTGCCCCGTGGCATCTTGCAATCACCTGCATGGCAACCCTTTGGTAGACTTTTTCAAAATTGACCATGATAAGAAGACGGGACTTCTTCTCAAAAAGGTTCTGATTTTTTTGTGTCAGGTAATAATATACCGGAGAAATCACGCGGAATGTTGCTGATGATTAATCAACCTTCTAAGCTATACTGATAGATGATGAGATTGCCGAATTATGAAGCACATTTTTAAAATTGCCATGCAGGGGTAAGATGTAATGGAAGAGTTGCCAGAAAAATTTCCAGAGTATTCCATCATGTATAACACACTTTCAAAACAAATTGAAAAGTTAAAACTGCAAATAGAAAATGTGTCCAAGGGAGAGACAAAGGAAATCAAATTAAAAATTAAAAGATATGAATCAGAAATGATCAGGATAAAGAAAATATTTCCAAGGGACTATTTTGAAGAAAGATACTAGCTATTCATGAGCATGATCATGGCCACAGTCACAGGAATTATCATCGCCGTTTAGTGATACCAGCTTTTGAACCATTTCGTCACGGATTTTAAGCAAGTCCCCCACTTGATCTTTTAGGGACGTAGAATCCCAGCTTCCCTGCTGCAATTCTCTTACCACATCAATGATTTCAAGATCAACGTTTAGCAGATTATCCATCAGTTCTTCTTGTTCATTCACGTTGATTCACGATCTTACTTGGAAAAAAACTGTTCTAATTATTCACAAAGATACGAAGCATCATACCTCTACGCTCTCCTTGAGAAGATTTTTTCGGACAAGGATTGGGATATTATAAAATGCGCCCAAGGCCATCGCGTCAGATGCACGATAATTTCTTAATACAAGATCTTTCTTGCCTGTAAAGTACAGATTTGCTCGCAGTACTTCGCCGCTTTCATATATTTTTACTTTGACAAGAATCAATTCGTTTTGTTCGCAAATTTCTTCAATCATTTTATAGATTGACGGAGGTACCTCACCTTCTGATTCTCCAAAACTTGAGATATGTCGTGCAACCTCTCCGGAAAACGCCCTCATGTGAAACTCTTTGCCGTTATCAGCTTTTAGAATAACCATTCCTTCAACGGCATACGGATCAACGAATCCGACATAGTTAATTTTGACAGAGTCATAATCAGGATCTTGCACTTGATCAATTTCCATGATGTTACGCATAACTTCTCATCCAGTGCTTATAAAGATAGCAAGCGGTTACGGATCAAGTTTTCAACAGGACATAAAGAAAAGATCTTTTTAACGATCAAGACATACGAATAACCCCAAATTATTTAAAATCAAAAATTAAGAGTAGCTTAATGTCAACAAACCCTGAACGTGCCGTATCATACGTTCTAAGCAAATATGTTTCAGAATACATGGACAAGGATGTACTGATACTGGGTGCAAATACGCAAACCAGGGAAGCTGCCAGAATGCTGCGTCACTATGAGACTGACGACATCATAGTTACAGATGAAAAAAATCTTCCAGTAGGGATTGTTACAGACGAGGACATTCTGAACAAGGTCAGCGACGCGACAGTCTACGCCGAGGCCACCCAGCTAAAGGACGTCATGAGTACGCCGCTTATTACAATTAACGAAAAATCAACACTGCAAGACGCATTGCACAAGATGCGAGACAACAACATCAGAAAGCTACCAGTGATCTCAAAGAAAAATCAGGTCATAGGAATAATTTTCCAAACTGTGATTGCAAACGTGATCAGAGATGCCACATCCACGGCTCCCCGTCTCCTGAGTCCTCCAGTAAAGGCAGTTTTAGGAAACCTGGGATTCGTACTGCAGTTTGCAGGAGTGCTCCTGCTGGTGCCGGCAATTCTTGCAACGGTGCTAGAGGACACGTTGACTGCCACAGGCATTTATCTGACCACGGTGCTACTACTGGTTACAGGATTCTTTCTGAACTCTTATGGCGAGAAATCAAGTCTTAACCTGCAACAAGCATCGATACTGGTTTTCTCAAGTCTTTTCCTGCTAACGCTGTTTGGAACTGTTCCATACCTGTACGTCTTTCCAAGTGATGAGACCCCCGTAGAGATATTCAGTAATGCATTCTTTTCAAGCGCCGCAGGATTTACCACAGGAGGAATATCGTTGTTTGACGAGCCTGAAGAGCTGACTCAAAGCTTTACTTTCTTTCGAAGCTACACGCAGCTTGTAGGGGGAATGAGTTTCATCTACCTGGTGATCACAGCATTTTATCCAGAATCAAAACTACAGTCCATGAGAGGTTTCATATCGGGAAGAACGCTTCACATGAAAGAACTTTTCTTAACCATCACGGTAATCTTTACAATTTACATCGTAATTGTCGCAACCCTGCTGTACCTGTTTAACGGAAAAGACATCATCGACAATTTTTCATTGGCCATGAGTACTCTTGCGACGGGAGGATTCACACCCACATCCACAATTCTTGAGGGATTGGCTTGGCAGGAGCACATCATCCTGATGGGCGCAATGATATTGGGGGCATTGCCATTTACGTTCCATTATGCGTTTGTAAGAAAAAAATTCCTATCGCCAAAACTAGGAAAGGAAGTTTTGGCATATTTTGCAATTTTAGGCGGCGCAACCATTTTGTTTCTGGGAATAAGCGGGCTAGATCCCATGCAAAGCGCATTTTATTCCGTATCAGCTAGCACCACTGCAGGACTTCAGATAGAGAGTCTTGCAGGACTGAACGGAGGAGCACATGCAATTTTGATAATTCTCATGTTCATCGGAGGGTGCGGATTCTCCACGGCAGGAGGCCTGAAAATATTCAGAATATTCCATTTGAAGGACGTAAGGGCATTGTTTAGCAAAGTTAGAAGGGCAGAACTGTCAAGTCAATCAAAGAAAGAAATCACATCCACCCTAATCATTATCGCGCTATTTCCCACAATCTCAGTAATCGCAGGACTGCATCTTGCAGAAATTGAAGACGTGCCGTTCCAGGATGCGTTCTTTGAAGCTGCAGGAGTGATCACCACTGGAGGCCTGTCTGCAGGAGTGATTGACTTTGATACGGATCCTGCAACAAAAATTGTCTTGGGATTTTTAATGATATTTGGACGGTTGGAGATAATTGCAATAATATACATATTTGTTCCGAGACTAAGCTAAAGAATAGAAGCGGTGTGTCATTCAATCATTCAGCACATTATTAAACAAGGGTTTCTTTTTTCTTCTCTATTACACATCAGGATTCAGCATCATCCAATCAATTCTTTTGACATTAATGCAAAATGGATTAAGTCTAGGAGATGCGAACTATGCCGTTTTCTACGAGATATTTTATTCCGGAGACAAACGCGTCATCCCCAATTTGTCCGTCAGCCCACCATCCGGCATTGCTCTTTATCCAGTCCGGAATCGGCATGTCTGCTTCAGATGAGATGACATGTTCTGGAAGACTAATTTGCAATATTTCTTCTTCAATCAGGAACTGAATTCCGGAGACAAACGCGTCATCCCCAATTTGTCCGTCAGCCCACCATCCGGCATTGCTCTTTATCCAGTCCGGAATCGGCATGTCTGCTTCAGATGAGATGACATTGTCAGAAACGTCAGAGAGCTCATCAAGCAAAGGGTTGTTCTCAACGGGCACTTCAATTATCGCATATCCCCCATATTCTTCATCCACCTGATCCTCAGGGCCCAAGCCATGTACAAAAACGGCATATCGTACCAGTCCAGACTGTTCAACAGGCAGTACGTGTCCCACCTGACCAAACTGATTGAACATTTTCTCCTTGCCGATGGATTCTGCATACGAGTACAATTTGTTGTCATTTTCATCCACCACCCAAATGTCATAATTGACCTGATCGAGAATTTCTATCTCGTTGAACTTGCTGTAAAAGTAAATCTTCCAATCCATGTCGCATCCGTTCACCGGAGACAATGGAGAATAGTTGTACTGAATCATCATGGAGTAGGTATTTGTTGGTATTCGGTCACTGGTATAGTCAGAAAAATCCATGTCACATTTCAATAATTTTGATCTCTGTATTGTCTCTGCAACATCCTTAAACGGATCATCTGTGATGCCTTCTTCGTACTGTGTCAGATTAAACTCAAACATTACGGGCACGCTATCTGAATTAATTCCCGCAAAGGTCAAGGCCTTTACAGGAAATGGAAAATCATCAACTAACCATATTTCATTGTCATTATCATTGTACCATCCAATAACTACAGAATCAGACGTCCCGTCAAGGAAGGTGATTGATTCGACCCTGCTTGGAATCAGATAGGATTCCAGTCCGCCGCCAACAGGTCCAAGTGATCCCCATGACGCACTCTTGAACTCTTGCGGTCCGTGAATTCTATCCTTTTCATTTGATGTGGCATAAGATGAGATCCACGCGATTGAGGACTCGAATGCGACAGCATAATCAGACAAGTCATCATCGAAAATTATCGGAGTCGGAACTGTCTTTCCCAATCCCCATGAACCTTTGATGGTTTTATCGCCGTCAACTACCAAGACTTGTGCATCCCATAATGTTTCGCTTACGTTTTGTTTTTCGCCTTTAATCCAAATTTTCAAGTCTATCGGAGAGCAGGCATTCAGATCAATCTCACACATAGTATACTCAAAATAGTCTCCATTCTTGAGACCTTCTCCCAAATACCAAGTACCATCCACATCTACACCACCTGAGCTTTGAGCGTATGACGTGCCTGCAAATCCCAGAGTTGCAATCAGGACAAACAGCACTAGAACACTTTTCATGATTGATTTTTGAATTAATAGATATTAAACTTAGGCAGAAAATAGCATTCCACACATTTACACGCCAATCTAGGTGTCAAAACGATTCCAAGAAACATACATGATTGGATCAAGCCTTCACAGATAATTAAAAAAGGATTTAATTCGGCAGGAAAAAAATTCAAATCGATGGATAAAGCCAATCAGAGTGCCAGCAAAGGAAAAAAGCTGATTGTGATAGGGTTTGTGTCAATTGCAATTCTATTCGTAATTTATGGCAGATATCAGGATCCAGAGCTTTTGACGCCAAGTGCGGTCGACTCCATACAGAGAATAGCCCACCTGTTTTACGTAATGCTCACAGTGTCATTTGGGGCCATCGCATTTGGAATGTACAGGTATCACAAAGAAAAAGTGGAGATCAAAGGCAAGGACCTGTCAACAATTATTGCACTTGTAACATGGAATTCAAGATCTCGTAAAATATTTGCAATTACATTTGTCGGATACGGGATATTCTTTTCGCTGGTTTCAGGAACGTTGGTATACCAACCGGAAGTGAATTTTATAACTCATTACGGTGCTACAATCCCATCAGGGTTTGTTGCACCGTGTTGTGATGGGCCAGGATACATGCCAAAGATCATAGTCTATCTTACTGAACATGTAGGACTGCAGATAATTCCAATAAACCTGGTCTTGCAGGTAACCGTATCATACATGGTGGGACTGAATACAGCAATTGCAGTAAGCGCATTTACGATTTCAAAGAAAGAAAGGGGCATGAGTACGATTGGCGCACTGATAGGACTGTTCATCGCATGTCCAACATGTGCAGGATCATTTCTATCCATATTTATTGGCACTGCAAGCGGAATTGCACTGTCAATTGCACTGACACAGATGCAGACGTTGTTTATTGCCATATCAATTCCAGTCCTGCTGGCCACACCGTACATCATGGCAAGGAAATTGCAGAATTCTGATGGCAGCTGTAAAGTTAATCCTGTAAAGTGAATCTTTTTACTTCAGGAACCTTATGATTACCTATGTCATATACGTCACGTCTCAAAAACTTTAGAGTCAACTTGTAAACTATCTCGTCATGATCCACTTTTTCCAAAATATCATTCCATGAAATTGTCCCGTTATCTTCAATGTGTTTTTTAAAATTGGGATTCATTGACTCGGCGACATCCCTGCACTGATCAAACGTTTTACCGTTTTTGTAGGCACGCACTCGGGTATCACAGGTATCCACACAGAGAGTTTGTAAAAATTCTAAATAAACCTAGTTTACAGGCCTTCAAACAAATACGGGAGAGACGAATTACAGATATGGCGATAAGTACGACTGCAGAATACATCGATTTTTTCATAAATCTCAACATGGGAGAGAAGGTAAGCCTCCTAAGTTTTGTAAACAATGAAAGAATGGTACTCAAAGGGAAATTGGAAAACAAGATTAATGAAAAAGAGCCAATAAAGATAGGGATAGAAATTTTAGAACATTTGATTGCAGAAATCAACAGGGTTGGAGAGAAGGCAGTATTGGATGAATACAGGGCAAAGACACAGTGAGAGACAATGGATAAAAATTCAGACATAATTAAAACAGAGATCATCAGAGTGCTCAATGAGAACGGGAAGACCCGCGGCACGGAGCTTGCCAAGAGAGTGATTTCCAGAGTAGGCAATGAAAAAATAGTGTACAGAGAAATTAGCTCACTGGTAGAATCAGGAGAGATAGAGAAAAAAGTGCACAGCAGAGCGCACATAGAATACGAATTGATCAATTTATCAGAATCCGTAAACACCCAGCTCAAAAACGTGCACAAAGAAATCGAGATGATACATGAAGAAATTATCAATTTTGAAGCTGCTGTGAGGGAAGAGGAATTTACGTTTCAGGAAAGACTAAGATCCACAATCCATCAGATACACATGGTGCAGTCAACTGACAGCATATTGAAATTGCTATCGTATTATCCGGCATTTAGAAAAGACAAAATGTATTCGCAAATTGGAAGAAAGATAAGCGACTGCTGGGAGTTGATCTTGAGGGACATCATGCATCAGCAAGAAGAGAACTTTTTAAATGAAATTCTTGCAAACCTAAGAATTTCAGACATTGATTCTAAAAACGTGAACTAGGATTTTTTCAGCTTGTCCAATATTATTTTAAAAATTTCGTCATTATCCAGTAAAATATACGGCAGGTTGTTTTCCTCACAAGCCTGACCGCTTTCAGTATCACGGGTAACCAAAATCATGCCGTTTTCTTTAGCATAGTTTATCACAGAATAGTCAGTTCTTAACTTGTGGCCGTCTACCCGTAACTTCTTTACACTGTAAGCATCATAACCCAATTCCTTGAGTTTCTCATCCCATCCATCATCCATTTCATCAATCAGAATTTTCATGCATTTGAGAAGTACAATTTCAATATGAATTATAGGCGTAAAGTTTGCAATTAAGACCATCTGATTTTAGTCAGTAATCCCAGGATCAGATACGATTTAGTTTTGCAATGCATTCTAAATTATTCTGAAAAGTTATTTTGCAATTTTTTCAAATTACTTAAGCATAGGCTTGCACGCCAAAATAGATTAACCGAATATAGGCAACATACGAAATCATGATTTAGACCAGCACAATGGGTATGGGGATATAGTTAATGATGTTATTTTCAGACACCCGTGGACATGATGAAAAATGGATAAACAAATCGTAGAAGATAATCTAAAATTCTATTCCGACATAACTAATTTGTGATTGTAAGATTAATTCTCATGATAACGGTTCTTGTAATGTCAACTGCACTCCTAGTTGAGCAGGCAGAGGGACTAGTAGAATTTAAAAAATACAAGGTCATCAACTCGCCCAAAGTCTGCGGAGACAAGATGTGTTCAGAAATTGATGAGGAACGTGCAAAGAAAGGACTGTCATCAAGAGACATAGAGGTTTGCGGAGACAGTCCATGTCATGACATTTCAGGCGACTCTGGAAAAATATGGAGTAAATTTAATCCAAAGGAGCAGCTAAACCTTGGAATTCCAATTGACTTGATAGAATGCAAGGCAGGATTGGAACTGACGGTAAGAACAGTCAGCATGAGTCCCGCATGCATCAAAAAAGAGCATGTTGAAAAGATAAGGGAATTCAATTGGGCAATATCGGCCATTCAGCAGCAAAAGATGTTTGAGACATTAGTCCAAGAAAGACAAAATGAAACTACATCCACAAAAATATTACAAGACTCTGATGCGTCATTGAGCATAGAAATAGATCACATAGACAGTCAGAGATACCTCATGTTTGACGGATACGGATGGCACAGGCTGCACAATGTGGAAATCACAATCAGCGAAAGTGTTTTTTCAGAATCAGTTAGAACAAAAACTGATGACCGAGGACACTTGAACATGCCTTGGCCAATTCCAGATGCTGTGGGCGGGAGGATTTACAATATTTTTGCAACAGACGGAATTCATGAATTTGATATTGACATTCCAATTGCGCCAAAAGATGCAACAATTCCATAAATGCCTTCATGCAAATAGGAATTTTAATGCGACTACGTGATCTGTGTCAAACGATATCATCAATCAATGATGTAGGACAATGCTGAATTTGGCGAAAGGGGAACCCTGTCACTGAGTGATTTCCAAACAAAAGTTTCAATGAAATAATTATTTGCCTCTGTCGGAATCCATGACTGAGAAAGATCCAGGCTCTGATTCGATGTCAATTCTCCCCGAATCCAAGACAATAACACGACATATCCTGAATCATCTTTTACCTGTATGATGTATACAAATGGCTGATCATATTCTTGGTTGTTGTTAATCTTGCCGACAATCTGATTCGTTTCGTTGACTGCAGGCTCTACTGGCATGCCAAAGCTGTCCGTAAACATAACGTCCCCCATGGAAATTCTTTGGATGGGAATAATTTCAGACTCGAGCTTGGATTCTATTTGAATGTCCAAATCATCTCCGATGGAATACGGGTAGGGGACGGTATTGTCTTCATACTTTGCATAAATGGAATCATCAGGCAAGGCAAACAGTCGATTCCCACTTGAAGTGCTGGTCTGCGTAAAGGAAAATGCTGTTTCAAAGATTCCAGAGTCATCATCGGTCTCTATTGCATTAACAGTGATTCCTGCAACGTCAGAATCGGATGAGACTTCTACTTTGATTCTGTCTACTGCCTCCGGATTAAGATTCATGTCGGGATCCACTACTTGGATTTTGGCAGAATCGCCAACAAAAAATACGGGCTTGTCAAAGGCCATTTCTCCGACGTTCCAGCTTATCATCGCAGAGGTAGTCAAGACCACGCCGTCTGCAAACTCAAATGATATCGTCAGTCCCCCGTCACGCTCAACCTCTAAATGGCCATTAGTCGGGCCGCCTCCGGATGTACGCGGATTGGTATCTGGATTTCCATCATCATCAACGTCATGCAAAAAACCCGTAAGAGTTACCTCTCCTATGAATATGCCGCTGTTGAAATCAGTCTCTGTAAGCTTGTACGGCTTTAGAGAATGCTCGCCTGTGTGAATCTTTACGAAATGCCTCTCCTGAGTGCCTATGGAGTCAATGCCATTTTTGTTGGCGTTCCAGCTTGGCGCAACCACTGTTATGTGTACCTTGTCTGTCCACGTGTATACTTCCTTGTCTGTAAAGATTGGGGCATACGGCTGGTAGTAATCCGGAATCTCTTCTGCATATGCACTGCCAACTGAGACAGTGGCAAAAAATAATGATAAAGTAAAAATCAATTTAAAACTCATCGAACAGATCAACACATGTCGTTGCAAGGCCTAACCAAATAATGCTTCGGTCAGAAAACAGATTCTGAAATAAAGAAAGAATCATCCATCTTTGTCAGCTTTCATCCAAGTATTTTCACACAGTCAAGATCTAATTGTGTTAATAGTCACCATTCCACATCCTCCATCTCCAGCCAGTTTGTCAAAAATTTGAATTCTGAGACAAATTCTGCAACGTTTTGTAATGTGGAATTACTTTGCTCAAAGGTCACAAAGATCAGTTAAAGATGAACAGATCTGACCAATCCAAATGAAAAAATTTTAAATGATCAAGTACTTATTTTCCAAGAGATTGCAAGATGTAGTGGATGTTAAAGCTGAAGACACGTCAGAGGAGTCAAAAAGAAATCACGTTTTGTACTACAAGTCTCTGACTAAGATAATCTCAGACATTCAAAAAGAGAAAAACCAGGAGACCGAACCGGCCATCAAGAATCACCTAGACAGCAGAATAGAAGCAATGGAAAAAGACAGAGAAAGGATAAGGGTCATGTTTCCAGACATAAAAGAAGAGGAATGGAATGGTGACACCGACTGAAAAGAATCACAACAAGCACCTAGATCTACTTCATGACTACAAGATACACCTGATAAGATATACAGAAGAGTTGGAAAAACTGGACAGAGAGTCAGAATTTGCAAAAGATTGGAATCAGTCCACAATCAAAGAAAGGATGAAAGAAATTCAAGCGATAGACAAGATTCTAAAAAATCTGATACGATTTTAATTAATGTCGTCCTTGAACTAAATCATAAACGCCATTACAGAAATCATCGACATGCTCAGAAGGGATGCCATCAAACCATGAAAGTTCTGAAGTAATGTTAAATCCTCCAAAATCATAGTCACATTTTGATTTCACATATTCCATTTCCACCAGGACCAATTTTTTAATTTCTTCTTGTTCTTCAGATGACAACTCACGATTGCAAGGCATCAGGTCAATCTGAATGAAGTAGTTTTTGTGGACAGGATTGGTTTTTGCTTTGATAAACGGCTTATTCTCTTGCTGACACTCGCGATAATATTTGTCATATTCAAACATCTTAGAATCGCCGACATATTTGTGAAACATTAGAAGAATACAGACGTTGGATAAAACTTAAAGATCAGCGGTGATTTTCTTTACTCTGGTAATTATTCGAATTTTCTTATCAATTGCCATTTCAGGCTCCATGGTGAAATACACGATGTTTCTTTTTGTGTAAATAACCATCTGAGACACTTTTTCTCGTTCGACATGGACGTATCTTACCTTGCCAAGAGATCTGTCAAACCCTTTTCTCATGGATCTTCTCTGAGCAACTTGATTGCAAAAGTGCTCCTCCTGCTTTTGAGACTTGAGATTGGTTTTTCCGGCATGCATGATTGCTTCTCTAATCTTGCCTTTGGGCTCAATTATAGCTGCAAATCTCATCTTAGGATCTAGTTTTAGAATTTTCTGAACTATGTCAAGTAAATCAACTTTTTTGGCTGCCATGACTGAATTAAAAAAAATATTCACTAAATATAAGCTATTAAAATTTTCAAAAAAAAGCAATCTAGTGGCAATGACAAGAAAAGGTGGATAAATTTCCAAAACAAGCTACGCGTCATCATTGAAATTTATTAGTCATAAAAAGTTCATTTCAAATATGAAAATGGAAGTCACTATAATGATCGTAGGAATTGCAATGTTCATTACAGGACTGATCATGTTTTATTCAATAGAACTGGGTCAAACAGACTCAACGCTCAGATTCATCAAAAATACTGGTACGTTCATTGGTCTTAGCGGGATGGGAGTCACCATGGCAGGAATTTTACTATATCTAATCAACAGAAACGAAGCACCGATAGCAGAAACATTTGAAGTCTAGAGTTCAAGATAGATATTTTTGAAGTATAATTCGAATGCAAATTTGTCATTCCATATTTGACGGGATCTTCGGTAGCAGCATCACAGTATATGTAATAACGATGACTGCAAGTACTGTCACATGGATGCTTCTGTCACGAGCAAATGCATGAAGCAAAAATAATGCAAAAGGGATCACATGGGAGGATTTGTTTACGGGAATACTATCAGACTATGTCGTGGCAGCTTATCTTTCTGACGGAATAGGTCCGTTGGCGGCACAGTAGTCGGAGTGATGCCAAGTGCTTCATGTTATGGAGTATTTTCAATCAAAGGAAGCATGTTGAATAAACAGTAGAATTTATCTATGATCAATCTAGATTTGAAATGTTAACTTGTCAATACTTTACATAATTGTTGGTGCGGTAGCTTCGGTAAGCATTATTCTGTTAAGATATTATCTGCAACAGCGAAAAAGAGAATCATTTGGTGGAAAATTCTGTTTTGAGTGTAATAGACCAGCTCCAAAGGGATACAAGACATGTCCAAGATGCGGACTTCCACTAGGATCTGGAAAGTGAGATGGATTTAGACAAGCATGGAAAACTCAAGATCATACTTTTAATTTTCTCAGTGATCGGCATGGGATACTTGTATTCTCACTTCTTCGCAGCATTCCTTCATGCTACATGATTCGAGGAAGAATGACGAAGATGGAAGGCACCGTTTCAATATGTGATTATTTTTTTGGATTACAGGATAAACAGCAATCCTTTTAGTCACAGTTTTGTCATTTTGACACATTTTGAAACTTGTTGCATTCATTGTCGTTTAAGATGTCGTTACTATTTTAGTCATAGGAATTAGTCAAGCACATGCACAAGTTGAAACATCTGAGACATACGATGCAGGAATTTATGGAATCTATGACATTACCTGTGATAGGCAATACAGGATGGAAACCACATTGACATGAGTCATTGAATCCTGTGATTTGATTTCTTGTAGACTCTATTATAGAATTATTTCTCGCTCACGGTCTCCCCGAACACCATGATCACATTAGGAGTTTCTCAGTTAAAAATACGACAACGTTCATCAATTAGGTTATAATAATATACAAAAGTCATATTCAGTGATGGTTGAAAAAATGTGGTTAGGCGGGATATACTTCAAAGATGAAGGCGGGTACGAGATAGTGCTAAAGTCATTGAATCACTACAAAAACAGACTAAAAACACTTAACCAGAGTCCAGAACTAAAAGAGGCAGGAGCCATGTTTGCACCTGTCTTAAATCAGCAGGCAAGAAAAACAGTTCCAAAAATAGATGAGACAGTTAAGAAAATTCAGGACAGTCTCAACAGCATAGAGTCAGTGAACAACCTGCAAGAGGACATATCATTTTTACAAAAAGCACTGGAATGTTATGAATCAGATATCAACAAGGCGGAGGACACAGGGTACGAGTATTTCGTGAAATTGGTCGGAGACATGTCGCAGGCAAAAAAAGATTTGGAGATTATTAAAATTGCATTAAAGAAAATAAATCAGTTTGAATAACTCGTCATCAACTATCCATAAAAAATAAAAATTCTCAACGGTTGCAATAATCAATAACTTGAAGAGATTTGTTTTTGTGACTTAATTTCACAGACCTTGTAGATACCAGTCAAGATATGGCAATAGTGCCTTGCATTGTTTCTTTTTTTCCACATCATCTGCAGAATCAAGAATTTTTTGGATCTTCCCTTGGAGATATTCAGAAATCAGTTTATTTTTAAAGTGAGGTTTTATCTGGTTTAAAATTTCAAGAAACTGTTCTGTTGACGTGTTCTCAAAGTTATCCAAAGCCTCTTTGATTTTATTCTCTAATGACATGATACGGCTCACAAGCCTCCGTTATCAGTCTTAGAACCCGTAAGTGAATCATCATCCCACGTAAGACGGAATTTTCCAGTTACTCTGAACATGTTGATTGTTCCACCTTGCTTGAAATTTAATTTGTATGATTTGTGAGACACGTCATCTATCTCCAACATAGTATTTTTTTTCAAAGCCTGAAAAACAATCGGATCATTAGAAATCTGGGTCCATTCCTCAGCATCAAAATCCATGTAAAGTTTAGTATATAGTAATCCCAATACACCAGGGTAAAACATACCTGAATAAATAACTAGACGCAGTCACACTCATCGAATAAAACAGATCAGGCAAAACCCGACACGTCCATGAAAATTAAAAAAGAACACAGCCCATGCAAAATCCCGGTTGGTTTCCTTTAGAGTACTTCAAACTCAGGGGGTAGAGGTGCGCTTTGCTCTTATACACAATAGAGAATTATCAGACTTAAGCATGTCTATGGATTCGTACTGCAAATGATCAAAAATGTCGAGAAAAATTTTTGAAATCTTGAAAATATTTCACTGCGAACTGCATTTCTTACACACAGGTTCATAAAGTCAGATTTTTTAATTTACATTATGGTAGAATACAGACTCACATGCAAAAACTGCAAGATGGATCATACACACGAAACGGATTCAATTGATACAATAGAGGAGTTCTGGAAGAATTGGAGCAACACGCACAGTGAAAACATGAAATGTATTCACGATTATGTGATAACAGTGCTTGACTGAAGTAATCATAGTGTACATCGCATTACATTCAATCAAGGATTTGAATTCCATCGATTTACTACAGATTTTACAATTCGATAAACATGTGTGAATTGGAAATTATCAGACTTAAAAAAACTAGAGAGGAAAAGTGAAAAGATTGGGGTGAAAAATGGACAATCCGCTTTATAGCAAAAAATTGTCATCAATGTATGAACAATTCATTATTGGTCATTATTGCAGTAGCCATAGTTGGAATAGCAGGGGCACTTGTAGTGTCCCCATATTTTACAGAATCATCTGTAAATGAGGCATTGCCAACTGGCGCAATTATTTCACCAAAGATGGAAGATAAAAAATCCATGACGGACGAAGAGAAATCCATGACGGACGAAGAGAAAATATTCACAAAGTCATTTTCAGGTACATTTGTTGGTGCGGGTGACGGAATTCATGATGCTCAAGGAAACGCATATACAATTACATTGGAAGACGGGACTGAAGTATTAAGACTAGAGAACTTCAAGTCAACCAACGGACCAGATTTGTATGTGTACTTGGCCACAGACGACAAGGCATCAGACTTTGTCAGTCTTGGCATGCTAAAGGCAAGCAGTGGGAATCAAAATTATGATATTCCAGCAGACACGGATATTTCAAAATACAACAACGTGCTGATTTGGTGTAAATCATTCGGCGTTCTCTTTGGAAGTTCAGATTTATCTTCTTCCTAATTTTTTATTTTTAATGTAACAGATGGTTTTAATGCAAACTATTTCTGGTTTTTATATCGGAAATTTGTTCTTTTTAAAATGGCCATGATGCCTTTTGAATTTCCCATCATTTCTTTTTCCATCATGATGCCAAAAGGTTTGTTTAGTTTTACAGGTGCTAATACAGGAAAAGACAATTCCAATACGGATCCGAGATTCAAGATGATACTTTGGTCAATCATAGCAGGTACCAGAGGCGGGGTTAACAGGGCAAAAATACTCAACCTGATAAAGGAGACCCCGATGAACGCAAACAAGATTGCGACAGTGCTAGACTTGGATCATAAAACAGTGATTCATCACGTAAAGATTCTTGCAAAAAACAATCTGGTGGTAAAGGCAGAAAAAGAATATGCAGCAGAGTACATGCTAACACGGATCATAAAAGAGAATCAAAGTGCGCTAGAGGAGATAATGGAGAAAATTGGAACAAAGTAAATTAACAAAAGTCAACGGTGATGTGTATGATGGTTGACTTTATGTTGGCAGCAGTCGTATCGGCGTTTGTCAACATAGGATTATTGCTGGTGGTGATTGGAACATACATCCAAAACATGAGAGTGATTCGATCCTACTACACTTCGGGACTGGTATTAGTTGCAGCCCTGTTAATGCTTCAAAATGTCGTAATTGTATTATTCTGGTCCACGCTGTACATGGACGATAAGGCTTTGATGATGTCAGCTGACATGGTTTCACATTATTTGTTTGCAATCAACGTCATTTAGACAGCAGGACTGTTCATTCTCGTATGGATTACCAGAAGATAGCCTCAAAAAGATTGGGGTGAAAAATGGGCAAATGCTTAAGGTGATTTTTTCAGATTGCTTGTTTAATGAAATCAAAAAAGACAAGTATTTTTGCCATGTCTGCAATAGTTGCAATGCTAGCTGTTGTAAGCATAGCAGGAATACCTGAATCTAGCGCAGCAAAGACAAAGATGTACGAGGTCACCATAACAAACCTCACGCCAGGACAGCCAATCACGCCACCACTGTTGGTCACCCATTCAGAGAATGCGGGGTTTTTTACAGTAGGTGAAATGGCAAGTAACGGCATTCAGCAGCTGTCTGAGAACGGAAACTCTGAACCGTTAGTCAAAATGCTACAAGGTAAAACAGGCATTTCAGACGTGGTTCAAGGAACTGCACCGCTGGTTCCAGCAAATGATCCTGGAAATACAGGTTTGAATTATTCAGAGACCTTTGCAATATCTGCTGAAGGCGATATGAGATATCTGTCATTTGCCAGCATGCTAGTCTGTACAAATGATGGTTTTGCAGGAATTGATTCTGTAAAGCTTCCATACTACAAGCAAAAAACAGTCTATGCCATGGCATATGATGCAAGAACCGAGATGAATACAGAAGACTTTGCCGACATGGTACCCCCATGTCAGGGAGTCATTGGAATATCATCAGGAGAAGATGGGTCTGGTTCAAGCAATCCAGAACTTGCAGAAGACGGAATCATCATCCCACATGCAGGAATCATGGGCAATGCAGATCTTCTAAAGGATGTACATTCATGGGGCAATCCGGCTGTAAAGATAGACATTGTACGAATGAATTGATATCCGACTAAGGTCGGGTTTTTTATTTTTTTTAATATTTAATTTTTACATACGTATGTCAATTTTTTAGTCGAATCCGAGGATGGACATGCACGTATGTGAAAAGAATTACAGAGGTAAACTTCCACATATGTTGAATTAACTCAATGTAATTTCGTTCAAACCCGCATTCATTTGAACTAAAAATAGCCACCAAGCGCCATCACACATGCCCGGACATGAAAAGGGAATCAAAAAACATGCAATAAAGAAATCAGGATGTACATTTGCCATTAGATAATTCATCTGATCGTTCAAAAAAGAAAACATTGGAAGTGTTTATGAATCTCAGAATCACAGATCATATATTGAAAGTATTCTACACAAAGCATTTTGATGAGCCCACATGTGAAAAATTTACAGAGTTTCACGTAGAGACACACATGACATGGTGGTGCTGTAAACAACTCAAAGAACATGACAAGCATTTTCAACTATGGAATGTAAAATGGGCAAAATTTTATTTCAAGGACACCAGCACAGATGGAAACATTGCATTTTTTCCAATGCAATTTTGTCCGTACTGCGGTGAAAAAATTGAATGCAATGAGTTTGTAAAATAAAAAGAAGAACTCAGACATTCGAACTTGTGATTTCTCATTCAACAGATAGCAATTACAGACAGGCGAGATAATTACCGAGCTAAGAACACTTACTTTGATAGTTACAGAGGGTTTGGGCACAAATTCAACGATATTTTTCATCACGATTTACGCAATTAAAAAAAGAGTGAAAAAGAAGGACACAAAAGAAAATAAAAAGTGAGTATGAGAATAGAGAGTTATTTTGTGTGCGCTCATCCTTAACTTTGGACTGTAATTTCGGAGTTAGATGTCGGAATTGCCCTGTAAAGAAGGACAAAGGACGCGACTGCAGTGATGCCTGCCAGCATCGCCATCGAAACGACAAAATCAGTACCCGTGAGGCTCAGTATTCCAGTATATGGATCAACATAAGGAGTTCCCGAACCAGCGCCAGGATTTGCAACTACAGACTCCACCCGGGTTTTTGCAAGATGCAGGGACTCGTCAATTGAATTTGAAATGCCAGTTCCCGCAATCTCTACAGGCAGCCTGAATTCAGAATACCAGCTTTTAAGCGAGCCGTGCAGACTGCTTTCAGCAGAAACCATTACTAACGACAACGCGGCAATCGCAGAAACTGTCGCCATACCAAAAAATCTGGAAATGGAATGAAATGAGCGTACCAGAGATTTGCTTTGCCTTGTTTTTTCGGCAATCTTTGAAGGCGTGATAACAATTGCAAGTTTGGATGTCTTGTAATAGTTCATGTCTCGCGCCTTGGAGTTTTTTCCTGTTTTTGAGACACGTACAAGATCAATTTGCCGCATTTTATCCAAATAGTATTTTACGAGCTGCAACGACATGTTTGTTTTTTGAGCAATGGCATTTGCAGTAAGCTCGTCACGATACAATAAATTCAAAATCGTAACACTTGACTTGTTTGAAATAACTTTTGCCAAGATTTTCATCTTTGCGTCATCAATTGAAAATACGTTGACATTATCATCAGTCTTGGAATTTTTATCAAGCATGGATGACATTCAATGTGACAATATAGTATGTAAGGATTAGTGAAATAAAAATTTCATCAAACGCTTTATTCAAAATTAACATAATTAATTCAATAAGTGAAAAAAAACAATCATGATGACAGGAGCAATGTTAAGCATTTTGATATTGCCTTCTGTAAGCAGCCTTGCGTATACACAATACATCCCATCGTCAGGCCAAACAGGTCTTGATGACTACCTTACACTCTCAAAAGAAAGAGTCATGATGACAGGCGAGAATCCGCATACGAGTTCAGGAACCCCAATGTTTGCATTGGATGAGGCGGTAGGGCGCGGGTATTATCCACAGGCGTATTTGGCGGAATATCTACCTCATTTTTTGCCAGAGGGTACAAAGGAAAATATGCCACAATGAGGAGAGGATGAAGACAGCCTCTTTTCATTTTTATTTTATATTTTGAAACAATAATCAGAAATCAATTTTGCAGAAATTTTTCCATTTAGCATAATACTTTATCACAAATATTGGAAGGCAAGAAGATGACGATGCAGGCGATAAAACATTTTTGATCTTTTTAAGGCATTATTCATTCCCAGTGTCAAAATAATTTCAACGATCACCAGAGAATAGATTCAGGAATTTGCAATGTATTGAGATGAAATGATGGCAGGCAGCATTGATCATGGTGTTGAATCGTGCAAAGCTAACGATTCAATAACAGTCTGTCACCACAGATCGGACAAAAGTTGAATTGTTCCTCGCATCTGACAACACCGTTTGTTTTTTTGCATGTGAAAGTGGTACGACCTGAACCGTTAGTATTTAGAATCAGAAAATGGTTCTCGTCAAGGTTGTGGAGTTCATTCATGCTATCACAAAGATTTCCCATGTCACTTTATAACTCATTTATCATTTTTGGAGAACTGTTTTGGTTCTACAAGGATTGTATTTTGCAAGTATGCACAACTTGAAAAAACATACAGCATAATTACAGGAAATATTATCGTGTTTTTGAAATTAATGTCAAGAGGTTCAAAAACATGACGATAAAAATCAGAGAAAAATAAAAAATAGTTGAAATCGAAAGGGTAGTTTTACGTAAAAAATACTAGTTTGAACGGTCAGTCTACAACCTGAATTTGTTTTTACGTTCACATGAAACATCAATATCATTTTTCGTTAACCATCATACAAGTCTCGCCCGTCTCAGTCATCAAGAGAATTGTTTTCACATACGCCAGATATTTTGTTATTACTGGTACTGCCAGTTAAAATATCCAGAATTAGAAGCGTCACAAGTTTTGGAATTGTATTTCCATGAATCAGAAAACATTCAGTGAACTAATGAGAAGTGTCTGCAGTCAGACATTCTAATCATCCGTATTCCACATCCGTGACACATCACCTTTGAAATATGATCTCCGGCAATCAGGCTCATGTCACAATACTTGCAATACCATTTCTGCATCATGCCACATGTTGGCAAAACTGGAATATTAAGAAGAGGTGAAGAAGGCTAAACAAACGTTCAGAGTTCGGATGACGAAAATGTTTTTGTACTTGCGTGATTTTTTTTACTGAGACATATCTTTTAGGAGTGAGAGTGTTAATTCCTCCAAGTGCCGGTGGAATATTCTAGAAGGATACCGGCAATAGGCTCTCCACTCCTGTTCACCAACAGTATTTGTGGAATTTAACGTTGATGGAGCGATTTCTTTACGTTTGTTTAGGGAAAAATTAGATTTGATTTTACTTTAGCAGTTTCAAAAGAAACTGTCCAACCTTACCACACACCATCTCTCGAATTCCTTACCATGCATTAGATTCTACATTTGTAACAGCATCACAGATGTCAAGTGTACCGCGTTATTAGACAACATAACCAATTGCATTTGACGAGGAGGAATTATTTCTTTCAGATCCCACGCTAAAGTTTACGAGGACATAAAATGTTCCTATCTTGACACTTCAACTAATTTTGTCCTTCAATTCCCATCAATGTAAGCGTCGAACGAATTTTTGGAATCCTTCTAATTTTCCAAGTAATGATCTCGCGTAATGCCTCCACCTGACCAGACTCAACCTTAGCCATGATGTCATATGCGCCAAAGGTTCCATGCACTTCCAGGACACCTTCAATCGATTTTAATTCTGAAATTACTGATTCTTCAGAACCCAAGTCACAGTTTACGAGAACATAAGCTGTTGCCAATTACCATTCACCATCCATACATAAAATATCATTTTAACATATTTAAATTATAATCCTTTTTTATTAAATAATTATGATATAAAATCATAACATACTAAACAAATATCTATTTTTTAGAGAGAATATAATTGGAATAAACTTCTTGTAAAATGGCAGTTTTTGTCAATCATTATGATTCTCAAAAGATATGGAATCAATTGTCCCATTGCCACTTTAACATAGACAAGTCCGGGATCTAGCCACATCATGAAATCATGTAAGTTTCAGGTATATGATCGAAATGATAATTCTTGCATGTCAAGGCTGCTTGCCCAAAAAGTTACAACACGAATGAAATGTTTAGTGTTACAACACGTCACTGATCATCAGGCTCAGAATTAGAGTCCGCCACCCTGAATTTTACTCAGCTCGATGTCGTATCCGCTAGGATCCTTAATGTATACAGATGTGGATTTTTCAAATTCTACAGGACCATCATAAAGAACTTTGACATTCAATTCTTTACATTTTTTCATGATCTGATCAAAGTTTTCGACATGAAAGCCAAAGTGAGCTATCCCGCCGTCTGGAGACATTTGGGGATCCTCATACAAGCAGAGCTTGATTGAATCGTTACCGATAATTTTTGAAGGAACGTCCAACTTGTTTGGGGAATTATCTTCTTTTCTCACCTCAAATCCAAATAGGTTTTTGTAGAAGATTACGCTTTTTTCTAAATTCCGCACACTCATGTTTACATGATCCATGGATGCAGCTTTGAGAAAGTCATTCATGTGGTCTGTAAAGAAATTCCCGTATTAGTTTGTTGTAGGATGATGGTGATTTGGAAGTAAAAATAATCCCACATGAAGCCAAACTCTCCACCTTAAACATAAAAATCCACGAAGGGAGGATCCAAAACTCTTTGACTCAGTGGGTTCTGTCAACACAATACACATGAACAACATCGTATTCTTTGCAGGTCATGTGTCAGCATACAGCCAAAAATCACATAATCTTAGGATTGTCCTTACCCTACAGGATGAGTTGCCGGAAGTTCTTCTGCAATGGATAATGCAGAGTCTGCGCATAACGGATGTCCCCAACCGCTAGTACTTTTTTGATGACCGTCGCCATCAACTGCAATGTCAAAGACAATATTGTCATCGCCCGTCGGACTTACGCCGCCTGGAATGCTGTCCAATCCAAGCGCATCACGCACCTTCCAACTGATAATATGATCTGCACAAGATGAATCTCCACTGACGCCTATGGCGCCAATCAAAAGTCCATCTGAATCATAAAGCGGCAATCCACCGCCAAACACATTCACGCCACCAATCTTGTAGCCTCTCATGGGATCATCCACGGTTCCATAGTCAATTGACGATCCCCCATATGCGACATCCACATCGATTGGATTACTGGCCTGCAGTCCGTACAGTGAGCCTCCGGGCTGTACCGCATAAAACAGGTTTGCAGTGGACAGTGCCAGTCCGGGCAGGCTAAACGCATTGGCAGTATTTGCCTTTTGTGCAGAAATGACTCGGCTTCCGGGCCATTGGTCCCCACGATCATCCCCGGTGAATGTAACTGTCTGCACTACGCCGTCGCGGTCAACCATGGTTGCCCACATGTTTAATCCAAATCCGCCATTGGTTTCTTTGACCACCATCTTGAGTGCACCGGTAAGTTCTGCATGAGACGGAAACTCATCGTTGACGGAAAATGATTTTATTTCGGATTCATCGTGCATTGCACTTGAAGGTGAAATAGACATTCCAACTCCAACTAACACTACAGAAAGGGAAATTCCTGCAACAAACGCGACAATAACAGATGCAATAAAAATTAATTTTTGATTCAAATGGAACTCATCGCCTCTAAATGTACAGAATATAAATTAAGAAATAATTAAGCGAATCAAATTTGAAACATGCTTTGAAATACAGGACAAATACCCAAAGGTTTCAAGAAACAATCTTGGTGAATTTTAGAATTGTAATTATTTTGGCAAGAAGTTAGTTTCCAGATGTGACGGATTCCACATTGATTACAGCCTTTAGAACTCCGATGAATCGTCCTTCCTTATCCAGTATTTGGATTGCAATGTCAGACGAATAAACGCCAGCACTCTCATCAAATCCCCCATCAGACAAGAATATCCCGTGCTCTTTTGCCTCTTGCCACCAGTCCTCATCATTTTGTTTGAAATCAGTGGTCTTTGCAGACTGTGCAACATTTGCACCGTATGCATTTGTAACGATTATTTCCGCATACTTGAATTTACTCTCAGAATCAATGTCATCCTGAATGAATTGGCGAATAATGTCTCCCACCTCGTTGTGAATCAGGTTGTATGCGACAGAATCAGGTTTGTCAGGATCACTGTCTTGCCACATGTCATCCAATTGAGATATTACGGTTTCAGCGTTATCCACAGCATCAAACAGATCATTTGATTCTACAACGTAACTTTGAACTTGAATGCTGTTTGCCAAAATCCGAGAGTCCTGAATTTTTTCATTTAGTTCGAATTGAAGAGATTGTAAATTCACCACTACGTCATAGTCTTGTGGAACCGTAATAATCTCATTTTCAACAAAATACTGAATTACATCAATGAATTCCTGATCACTGATTTGATCATTTGCCCAAAATGTCACGGCAGTCTTTATCCATGGTGGAATTTGCGACGAGGATTGCGCACTAACTACGGATACTGAAAGTAAGCTTGCTGCAAAAACTATTGTGATTCCCAAGATTACACGTGATTGCATTGTTTTGAACATGACGTAATGCAATAAAAATACAACTGGTGGAGGCAATCAAAAATATCTAAAAAGGAGTCATGCCGATTTCATAACGCATCTAAAGCATAGCCAATAAAATTCAACCCGTCTAAAAAGAAAAAATGATGGGGGGTCAGATCATCTTCCAAATAATCTGATGTTTCCCAATTCACTTCTAAGATCTTTGAGCTCGTCTCTTAATTCAGACGCCCTCTCGGAATCCTCACTTTCAAGTGCTGCATCTAGTTCTTGCAACTTTTCTACAAATGTAGATCTAGCTGCATCAACATCCGCATCACCTGTTGGTTCAAATAGTTTTTGTTGGATTTTTTCCATCATGCCTGCACGTTTGTCACCATCATGATTGAATTTGCCATTCCAGTTAGAACGATCAAACTCTTTTGTAACAGTTGTCGTATTCTCAGCATCTCCAGCATCAACTATGTGGATTATAGCGATGGCAGTCTCAGATTCTGAATCTTTTTGAACGGACTTTAAAGTCCATGCCAGGAATTTGTCATCGTTTTCATTTGTGACGACTCCAATATGACCTCCCATGACATCCAATCCGTCTGCAGCCTCACTAAGGGATACTGTGACTTGATCTTTTAGGGCTTGTCTGTCTGTATTTTCAGTTATCTGAATAGAGCCAACAAATCCTTCAACCTCAATGACTTTGTGCATTTTGTGGTTTTTCTGTCCCATGCCTTTATCATGCATTCCTTCACCGTATTCTGCCATCGCAAGCGGGGTCGCAACGGCAAACATGAGTGCAAAGACTGCAGCAAATGCAGGAATCAGATATGTTGTTTTTCTGTTCATGAATAATTGACATGATTTAGAATAAAAGGAATTGTTAACAGTTGATACGTAACAATGTTACCTGACATTTATCTAATAAAACAATGAAGATAAAAGAAATTAGGAACAATGATGATTTATGGAATGTACTTTTAGAGGAAACGGTATTTGGCACGTGAATACAGAGACAGAATATACATCAGGAAGGATATCCTGTTGAAGCTTTACGAATACGGGGAAATGAATCAGAGTAGACTGATGAGTATTTGTGGACTAAACAACGTAAAGCACAAGGGAATTCTAGACGGCATGGTAAGCAAGCAGATGATCGAAAGGAGAGAAGAGGCATGGGGAAGTAAAACAATTTTCAAATACAGGATTGCACAAAAGGGGAAAGTACTCCTAGAGGAAGTACTGCAACGCTATGAGGACTTGTTTCCAAGAGACGGAGGAGAGAAATAAGGTTGTCCAAAGACAGAAAAGAAAGCCGTGAAAATATTTTTGAGATCCTAGACGGCATCATGTTCCAGCTAAGTAAAACAAAAAAGATGTTTTTGATAATGATTTTAACAATACTGATAATTCCGCCGGTTGCCTTACTTGCAATGTCTACATTCACTGAACAGCCATTTCAAGAGCAGCTTAAACAAAGACTACAAGAAAGACTAGACAGTGGAGACATAACTCAGCTGGAACTTGAGAGCATAAAGAACAAGTTTGGCAATCACAAACCCAGGGATTTTCCACATCCCCCACAACTGATAATCATCGTAATCTCTCTGGCATGGCTTGGGATAGGAATTAGACAGTGGATAGTCCTATCCAGATGGGATAAGAGATATCAAAACTTCAAGACAGAGCAAAAGAAGATAGACGAGCAGCTGGAAGATGACCCAGATGAAAAATGATTACATTTGAGATGATATTGCAATTAGCAACATTTTTTGCAGATCAAGCAGCACTTCACTGTGAAGTCAGATCATGATGAATGATTTTTGGATCGGTCTTGAAAATCTCTACAGACAACTGCTCAATCTCTTTGGATGTCATCAGAAATTTTTCATCAGCATAACGCTTGTTAGAATTTCTTTTGGATAATTAACAGGGTATTCTTTTTTTTTATATAATTTTTGAATTCATCAGATATTGTTTTTGTATTTCCGTCCATTTCGTAATTACATTCAAAACCACAATGCCCGTAATTCAGCACGCTCATCATTCTATTTTCACAACTCAGATGTAATAATCATTTCAAAAATGATCTTAACATTTGTCATATTTTATCAAAAATTCACAAATATTTTAAGTGAATGCACTTATCTTTTATAAAATTCAACCAGTCATATGATGATGTAGAACGTAAAGTTTTAGATCATTACATGTCTCAGGTTTTTGTTGCAATTCATTATTTGAAATCAAATGAATTCAAGGTAATGCAAAACTTGAAAAAAATTCCAGAAATAATAGAAGCAGGCATGTTAATTGGAAACTGAAATAATTTGCAAGATTACAGATCTTACACATATTAAATTTCTGAAATCATCAACAAAAGGATTAGAAAAATTCCAGAAATGAAATCCACGACTACCATCAACATAGTAAATAATCAAGGAATTAGCAAATGAAAATATTTTAGGTGAAATCCATTACTTCGCCTTTTTCAATTCTCTTTCTAAATTTCTCCTTGAATTCTTCTCGGTATTTCTCTTGAATTCTCTTTTTTTCACTATCTTCTTTTTTTGCAAACATGTAATATTATATTGATTATCAAATTTAATGTAGACCTTGGAAATTCTTAAAATATGTTTGAAATATTTAAAATTTTTAAACAATTCAAAGAAAAAATAAATGTCAGGATGATGTTGCCGTAAAAATATTTCAGGGCAATGTATACGACACAAAATACAAGTGAAAATGAAGAAAAACTCAGACTACGGGTACGTAATTTATTTACATGTGCATTTTAAGTTGATCAAAAAAACAGAGTCACAGTTACTGCCATTCTGAACATATTGTTTATCTCAGGCCAACTTCATGAACGAGTGTGTTTCGTATTTGATCAACAATTTGTAGTCCAGGATTCCATCATCATTATCATGCATTCCCAACCCGTACGGGATTTTTTGGTTTTGAGAAAAGTCAATCTTGAATAAATCTTCATTGTTTTTGAATTTTTTTAATGATGATAAATTTTACCAGTCGTTTAATGCAGTTCTTTTATCTCACATTACCTGTGAAAAGTCAGGCTTTTCAAAATCTGGCATGTCTGATCTTTTTTTTGTTTTATTTTTTGCCTTGCTTTTTTCATGAGTCTTACTGTGTACGTCCAGACGTTTCTCTTCTCCAAACTTCAAGCCACAGATCAGACATTGAAACATGCAATGTTTATCACAAAGTCATACTTTAATTTTTTATCCACAAGTGCAGTAATGACTCAGTCAATTTTTAATGAATGTTGGACATGAATGCCCAAAAAAATTGCAAATACCGCATAGTTGTTCTTTATTGTTGATTCAGGGTTGTGTCCCAAAGCATTACCCCCAATTGTTGTAAAAAGAAGCATTTAGAATCGACTCGAGCCTTTCAGCATTCGTTCTTGCTTCAGATCTTCCAGAATTTGTCAATTACAGCGTAAAACGATAAATTATTTTTTAATTGTCTCCACAGCCCAAGTTCATCAATGAAAAACAGTATCAAAAACGAGATGGACCCGCCATTCTAGATTCCAAAAAAATAATGCTAAAAAATACCAAATTTAACAGATCAAAGAGTCGCCGCATAGAGGACAGAAATTAAAATACTGTTTGCAATTCACAAATGATCTGGATTTGCCGCATGTGAACGTGGTACCAGACAGTCCGGCCATCACAAAATGAGACGGATCTATGATTATTTTCTTACCCATTACAGACCCATAAGTGTCCACTTTATTTTAAAAGCCAACATTATTTAAAATCCTCAGGCAGCAGTTCTTTGTCTTCGTTTTCGACATGCTGGGATTTATGTTTATTTAAGCAAAGATCACATTGAAGTCTGCCACAAAACTTACACATTGTGCCATTTACAAAAGTGAAATGAGTGCAATCCAAGTCGATGGTCATCTCCAAAATATCCTGCTTTTCTTGTCTGGACTGAACTTGTCACATGTACATCCACGGCATTTGATTGTTTTAGGATTGTCAATCCGAGGAGCAGGGTGCATGTACAATCCCATTTCAGGAATTGCATTTGGCTCATAGAATTTCTTGTTCAGTTTTACATGATCACTCTCAAAATGACCACATTTGCATTTTTTACCATAAGATTTTGGATTCATTCTAGATGCATCTGATTCAGCAGCAGCCTTGAATTTCTTTAAAAATCCCATGTTTTTGATTTGGCTTTATATGTTTGTAAATATTTTGATTCATCTCACATGCCATTTTTTTCTGAATTTCATGGCAATATTCCCAGCACAGTTGATCTTCATGTTTTACACAATAATCACGGATTATGGATTGTCGTTCATTGCGTTATCCATTCTCAGATGCCATAAAATGACACAATCAAAAATGAGATCAACACCAAAAATATTGATATCGGTATACGTACCATGCGTAATGCATTTTTTATTGTTTGTACCCCAAATGAAGTCATTTGTCTTCAGAGTCTCCGACTGGAGCATAGTTGCTACAAGTGCATTTGGTGCAAGAGATAGTGGATTCCAACTTTCCGCTTGGCATCGATGTGCCTGCCAAAAAATCCCCGTTACCAGTACGACCAAGCACCAACTGATGATCATCTTTTGAATGTATGCAATCCGTACTATACGTCATGAGTATTCTCCTTCAACCTGTCTGATAAGTGTACAAAACTTGTTTTATCAATTTGTAGATTATCTCAAATTCTATCTAAAACAAGAATTTACAGGTCATCAACGAACATACAGTCATATCCAACACGAAGTACTGATATTTGAAAAGTAATTTTTGCAGTCAGGATTCTCTCCAGTTAGCATTGCATGCGGTACACTTGCCAATATATCCATCATATTTTTTACAGAATTTTATTATCGTCCCACCTCCGCAATTTTCACAAGGTCCCAAAGACTCTTCAGGAATTAACATGAATCCCTTTTTGTATGTAATGCGTTCATTGTTTTCAGTCATTCTACACATGATCCCAATACACAATAATTAAACATCATAATCAATTTTTAAACATCCGTAATTCATTGCTCACAAACATAATAAAGTATACCCGAACAAAACTTTGCAGTCATTACCAATATTTCTTTATGATTTTCTCACAGCTGGGACGGAACAAAAATGGAAGCAACATGTAAAAAAATTCAAAACATAAAACAGAAATATCTTTTTTTTAGATTTGCCCCATTTTACACACACATGTAATTTCATCAGAACCATAAGTAAATTGCAGAGTTGGAAAGACTGAGGTTATTGTATTGCGGATGCCAAGGCCTCAGGAGGAGAATTGACTGGGTCTACAGTAACCACTACAAGGTCAGTGCTTTCTCGTCCATTGTCATCAAATACTTTGAATTCAAAGGTTAGAACTTTGATTTCATTATTTTTTACAATTGGACTAGTAAATGATGGACTCATGCTAGAACTGGAAGATAGTGTTACAGACTCCCCAGATAATTGGGTCCACATGTGTGATAACGATTGATTTTCAGGATCATAACTGTTACGTCCATCCAATGAGACTAGGACATTTTCATTCACTATTTGATCAACACCGGCGTTAGAGATTATATCAAGACTTAATGTGTTATTCACAAGAATATCCATACTGTCTGAGGCAGAATAGGTTCCATCAGATACAGTGCAAGTAAATGTCATAATCATATCATCTACAACATTTGGAATGTTCACCATTGTTACAGAGTTTCCACTCTGTGTTATCATAGCAGATGATGCTGTGGTCCATGTATAGGTGAGTTTGTCACCGTCAGGATCAGTTCCTAGACAGGAAATACTAGCTATTGTGTCCTCGTCTGCATTGATATTGGCACCAGCATTAGCTGTAGGAGCACTGTTTTCAGGAGATACAAAGATTACAACTTGATCAGAATCCATCAAACCATATGGATCAGTTACGGTTAGCTCAAAAGCCAGTCTTTTAGAATCAGTAGGAGCAACTTCGGGGGCAGTAAAGGAAAATTCTAGATCAGAGACATCCATAGATACAGAATCTCCAGCGATTTGTCTCCATTCAATTTCTAACTCATCGCCATTAAAGTCAAATGCAGTTCCAGTAATAGATACATCATCACCGCCATGAACTCTTTTGTCAGGGCCGGCATAAGCCCTTGGAGGGCTGTTTTCAGTACTCACAACTACAGTCACATCATCAGTATCAAAGTTTCCTTTGACGTCTGTTACTGTTAGCTCAAACACTAATGGTTCAGACAAGGATTGAATTGTAGGAGAAATGATATAGGCCAATGGTTGGGTACTTTCATAAATATCAGTTGGGATTCCAGAAATTTGAGTCCACATGAATCTAATATTGTCACCATCAGGATCAGTTCCGGCCCCATCCAAATTTACAAATGTTCTTTGTTCAACACTTTGATCCATTCCGGCATCAGCAACTGGCGGATGGTTTGAAGGAAGTACTTTTATCAGTGCCAAATCATTTGCATATCCATTTCCTTGAGAATATCCTGTTACATGAAATGACAATAATTCTTCATAATCACCGACGTTTGGAGCCGTGAATGTTACACGATCTCCATCAAACGAACTAAGTGTGACAGAAGTTCCAATGAATTGAATCCAAGTGTAAGAAATTGGCTTTCCATTCAATGTCTCTCCAGTAACATCAAGGACTACAGTATCGCCTTCAAGTACGGTCTGAATTGGTCCAGCCTCTATTGAAATTGCTTTGTTGTTAATAAGACTAGTAAAGAGTATCACGTTGACTGTATCGCTTGCGACTCCGCCAAACCCATCATCAACTGTAATTTTAAATGTAAGTGGATCAGTTTGTGAGAAATCAAAATCTAATGGCTGCAATGAAAGATGCTTGTTAGTAGTTGAGGACATTGATACTTCCTGTCCAGATATCTGTTCCCATGCATAAGTCAGAGTATCACCATCTTTATCAGTGGTTTGTGGAATAATGCTAATTACATTAATTGACTTGGCTGCAAGAAGATCCTTTCCAGCGTTCACGACAGGAGGATTATTTACAGAATTTACAATAATTTCAACAGTATCAGAGCTGTCTAGGCCTTGAGGGTCAGTAACTAATAATTCAAAAGTAAGAACTTTGATTTCGCCGTTTGCGACATCAGGAGCCATAAATGTTGGCTCAGGTACAATAGTAGATGAAAGGGCTACAGTATCACCATAGATTTGAGTCCATTGATATTCCAGATTAGTAGTATCAAAATCACGTCCCTCCCCAATCAAAGTTACCATTTTGTTTTCAACAACATCTACGGATTCAATTTCAGCAAAAGAACCAGACATATTGCCAACAAGTAAAACACCAAGCATTATTGGTAATAGAAGATACAGATTCACTGACTCATAATCAAAATAAGCTATTATTAATCATTACGCCTCTTTGTGACTACGATCAAAAATAATATTTCAAGATATGTTAAAAAATATTTTCATTATTTAGATAATGCACATTATTACAAAAGACATTCAGGAAATTTTAACACAGGTTATCTAGACATCAATCATATGAAGAAATGAAATAGAAAACATGTAAAATTCCAAAGATCAGATCAGCAACAGATGTACTAATTACAGACAAGATAAACAACATCAACCCCATTTGAGAACTAAATAAAATGAATCTGCAAGCATCAAAACGAAATAACGTGTATCAACATATTCCATGTACAAGCAGTATCACGAGTGTTTGACAAGAAAGTAAATGGATCAGGGCGTAATGATAAAATCAAATTCAGCATATTTTATGCCATCCATCTCATTTAATTCCAAAATAAGGGAAGGCTTTACCAACCAATCATGATGTTCGTCACCTGCAAAATAGAGCTGCGTGGTTAGGGGGGGTCCTTCAGGAGATGAGACCTTCAAGTGTAGATGCGCAGGTCTGAATTGGCCCCCATCAGCATATTTGCCAGGAAATATGGTATCTACAGTATAGAATCCACTTTCATTTGCATGGACTTTTCCTCGAAGACTAAAATCCTTAAAATAATACTCACCGTTTGAATCAGTTTGCCAAATATCCACAATCGCATCAGGGATTGGATCACAGTTATCATCCAGTATATTTCCCGAGATTATCAGTCTTTGTCCGTCCAAAAATTCCCCAATCTTTTCCTTTTGAGGTGCCCCTGCAACATAGTACGGACCTTCAGGATTTTCTGCAGTCAAAACACAGGAATTATCTGAATTTGACATTCCGTCGTACTGCCATAACACACTTCCCAAAACTAGGACTACAATTATTGGCACTGCTGAAACGATGACTCTATTAAACACGACGATCAGAAGGCGTTTGATTCCAAGTAATAAGTTTCTGCCAAATAAAAAATACAGTCATGCAGTTCAGAATAAGACGTGCTTATCATGTGCAATAGTTTGAATTTTGCAGAGTCTGCATACAGGACATAGAAAATATTTCTGCATGCATCAAAAATTTAAAAAAATAAAAAATTAAAAAATATTGTCACTGCCTGTATGAGTCAGCCCATGTCTGAGTATTCTTCAAGTCCAAACTGCTTTGAGTGTCTGCCTTCTCATCAGATGAGTTCACCGCATCAAATACAGGATTGTTTGGTTTGTAACCGTTACATGCGAATTGGAACTGGTCAACAGTTGCAAACCCCTTGCTTGTGAACCATCCCTCTTCTTTGTCAAAAAGCGTTTGAACCTTGTAAGAAATCACACTACAGTCACTGTATTTAAAATATCTGAATACTGTGCCGTCTTTATGAAGATACACATCCACATCAAACTGACCATAGTCGTGATTAGTCTCAGACGGACCATGCAAGAACGTCATATCAGCTGCTTCATACAGGTGAACCCTGTCATAATCTACGGCCCCTTGCAACGTGAAGACAGGAGATTCAGCACCCCTATCAAATCCCGAGACCTGATCATAAATCTGGAAGCTGTCAGACTCTTCAACTGCATCACGAAAACTGAATACTGTATGAATTTCTATGTCATTTGCAGTCGGATATTGCCTCTCATCGTCCTCATCAGCAGAAATCTGTTGCTGTGCAACACCAAACAGCGCAACTAAAGAAACACCCAGTAATGATGCAAGAATGAATTTTTTCTTTATGCCATTCATTGGTGAGATATCATCAACACCCTATTTACACATATGCAGTATAGATTATAGAATTTGCACAATACTATATAGAAAATAATTCATCTTGCCCAAAATTAACTGAATGTATTTTTATTTTTCATTAAAGAATTGAACCAGAGAGATAAAACAAAAAGCAGCAAGAGAACAGGAAATGATAAAATCAAACAAACAACTGAATGTTCAAAAGAATTCATCAAAGACAAAACCTTAAGATTTATGATAAAGTCTGAAAATCATATCAAACGTACAGGCCTGATAAAAAAACAGTAAATAAATTCAATGACTAATTTTTTTAGAAGAACTTAGACAAACAAATGAATCAGATAAGTGAATCCTATTCCCATTGCGGCACTTCCAGGAATTGTAATCACCCAAGCAAATACAATCTGTCTCCCGACCTTCCAGCGTACGGCACGTTTTCTACGAGCAGATCCCGCACCCATGATTGTACCAGTAATAGCATGGGTCGTACTTGCCGGAATCCCCAGAGTGGCAAAGATTGCAAGCATTACGCCCCCTCCAGTCTCGGCTGCAAATCCCTGATAGGGTTTGAGCTTTGTTATTTTTACGCCCAATGTCTTGATTACTTTGTATCCTCCAAAAAATGTGCCCAATCCCATCGCAGTAGCCGCTGCAAAGATTACCCAAAGAGGCATGTCCAATTCAGGAATCAAGCCGGCCGAGAACAAAATCAAGACGATAATTCCCATGGTCTTTTGTCCGTCATTTGCACCGTGAGTCAAAGCAAACCATGCAGATGAAATTATCTGCAGCCTACCAAAGGTTTTGTTTACGATAGCAGGCCTTCGATTTGCAAAGAAGGTGATTATCAGTCCGGTCAACAGCAAGCCAAAAATCAGACCCCCAACAGGAGCAATTACAATTCCTGCAAAAACCTTGGTCAGACCCCCATAAACCAGCTTTTCAAAGCCCAAGCCTGCTATTCCCGCACCCATGATTCCTCCAACCAGCGAATGGCTATTGGATATGGGCAATCCAAAGTATGTGCAGATGACACTCCAGCTTATGGCGCCTGCAAGTCCTCCCACAATCATGTATACAGTAATGTCATCAGGACTTACAATTCCCTTGGCAATGGTGGTGGCAACGGCTACACCGAAAATAAAAGGACCGATAAAATTCATAGCTGCAGACAAAGTCACAGCATGAATGGGTTTTAGAACACGAGTACCTATTACAGTAGCTACAGAATTTGCAGAATCGTTAAAGCCGTTTACAAAGTCAAAGATTAGCGCGACTATTATTGCCCCAATCGCTATCTCAATCATGATCTCACCCTAGGTATATTTTAAAACGATATCCTCAATGACATCTGCCACATCCACACACCTGTCTGATGCAGTCTCCATTGTCTCGTAGATATCTTTTAGTTTGATAATCTTGATTGCGTCATCAGTTTCAAACAGTTCTCTTATGGCATCCCTGTACAAGTCATCAATTTTATGCTCAATGTCACCGGTATTTCTGCAGTGATCAATCATGTCTTTTGGATTTTTGATTCGCTGCAGCTTTGATATCATGTATTCCACTTCTTTTGTGGCGTTGACAAGCTCTTTTGCCATTTCTTCACAATATGGGGGAGGAGTGATAATTTTGTAGCTGGATACACGTGCTGCTATGCCATCCATAAAATCAATCACGTCATCAATTTTTGATGCGATTCTTTGCATGTCCTCCCGGTCAAGAGGAGTGATGAACGTCTTGTTTAATTCTGAAAAAATATCACGTGTCAGGACATCTGCCTCAGTTTCCAGCTTGTGTATTTTCTTGGGTTGTTCCAGGTCACTCAGATCAGAAAACAATACAACTACCTCTTCAGACGTCTCAACTGCCTTTTTTGCCAAATTGTCAAGAATGGTTAAAAGTTCTTTTTCATTTGATTTTATCCACGATAGCCATTGTCCCATGCATCATAGAAAGTGACATGGGATTAAAAACTAACTTACGAAAAGTATGTGTAACTATATAGCAATGCGATCAGATTTTGAACATGATTTACATGTAAAAAATATTGATGATGGGCAATACAAAAAAACAAACCAGACAGGCACCAATAGCGACAGTGAAAAAACTTGCCAACATGCCGTTCTTCCCGTTTCTGAAAAAAAATATCCAATCAATATAAAAGAAAAGAAAAACGCGCACAGTAAATTTGGCAAAAAATCTTTTAACATTAACAGTTCGTTTCTATTCATGACAAAACCAATACCTAACGGGTTTCACACGGTGACTCCGTCAATTGTTCTAAGTAATTCCAAGGAAGCCATAGAGTTCTACAAAAAAGCATTTGACGCAAAAGAGATCTATCAGATGCCAACGCCAGATGGCAAGACAATGCACGCCATGATTCAGATCGGAGATTCTTTTGTAATGATGAGCGATGAGTTTCCCCAGATGGGCTGTACTGCCCCCACGACAGTAGGAGGCACTTCAACTACGATTCATCTGTACGTGGAGGACTCAGACAAGGTATACCAGCAAGCAGTGCAAGCAGGTGCCAAGCCGGCAATGCCGATAATGGATGCGTTTTGGGGAGACAGATGCGGAAGCGTGATTGACCCATTTGGGCATTCATGGATGGTGTCAACTCACAAGAAAGACATGTCACCAGAACAAATGCACCAGGCTGCAGAAGAATTCATGTCAAAGCAGCACGGTGCACAATAAACAATTTTTTTATTTTTTTTCTTTTGAATGAGATACGCATCCACGCTACAACTTAGATTCAAATCGGCAGTAAATTATTCATCAACTTACCATTTCGTTACTGACTGATTTAATATGCAGTGATGTTTTCTAAAATTATGAAAATTGTCATCTTTTCCATTTAGAGTGTCTTAGCCATTTCAGCAGCAGTTATCCCCGCAGATGTTTTTGCAGCAGAACGCAATGAAATTTGTATTGATAAGATTTGGATTGAAAACAGCAAGGGCAGGATTGCATGCGTTACAACTTCTACTGCAGCTGCCCTAGTTGAACGTGGATGGGGAACTGTACTGAGTGATTCAGATAATTTACAAGTTTTAGCATCAGTGCTTGCAGTTCATCCTGAAAAAATAAGAAGTACAGCGCCGCTGCCAGAAGCCACAACAGGTCCTCAAGTTGATTTCTCCAAGAGGTATTTGGTAGAGGAGATCAAGGATGGACTATACTGGGTTACAGACGGGACATATCAAGCGATGTTTCTTACAACTGGAGAAGGAGTGATTGCAGTTGATGCCCCCCATCAATTGGTGAAAACTATCTCAAAGCAATTGCAGAAGTTACAGACGAGCCAGTGACTCATGTAATTTACAGACATACACATAATGATCATGTCGGTTCAATGGGCATGTTTCCTGATGATGCGATATACATAGTCCATCAAGAAACTGCAGACGCGCTGTCAGAAAAAAATGATTCCAACAGGCCTGTGCCAACTGTAACTTTTGACAACACATTCGTACTTGAAGTTGGAACTCAAAAATTAGAATTGTCATATTATGGACCCATGCATGAACCGGGAAACATATTCATCTATGCACCAAACCAAAAAGTTCTGATGCTGGTAGATGTAGTATTTCCAGGATGGACCCCATTCAAGGATTTGGCAATGGTTCAAGACGTAACAGCGTTTCTTGCAGCACATGACAAAATTCTAGAATATGACTTTGATACGTACATCGGAGGACACCTTACACGCCTGGGAACTGTCGAGGATGTGCAGATTCAAAAAGAATACTTTCAAGACATTCAAGCCAGTGCAGGCATGACAAACCAAGAAGTGTCATTCATGGAAATAGGACAGGAAGTTGGTTTTTCCAACCCATGGCTAGTTTTCCAAATTTATGCGGATACCGTCACGCAGCAATGTACTGACGAGGTGGTTCCAAAATGGATTGACAGACTGGGCGGAGTTGACCTGTTCACATATGATCATTGTTGGAAGATTTCAGAAGCTCAAAGAATAGATTAGATTTTCCACAGGACTGCAGATCACACCATGCATATTTGGTGAGCGAGATCCCTATGAATTCAACGATTAATCATACACTTCAGAAAGAACATTTGTTCCAAAATATTTTGTCATATTTTTTAATTTTTTATCTTTGAAAATTTTTTGTAGTTCATACAATGCAAGAAATTCTGTAAGACGCACAAGAACAAAATTCAACGTATTTTATTTTTTGGTTAAAGTGTATTCAACTTGTATTGGAAATTAACCCGCATGAATTATGCTGTGCAGACTTGTTTTTAAGTGGAATCCTCAGCATACCAAGAACGATTTAAACTATACAAATCCAACACCCCATATCTTAAATTTGATAAAATCATCGTCAACATATGAAAGACCAACCTTTTGATTTTCACGGTTCACAATTTACAATCAAAGTTCTTTCATCCGAATCAAATTATCAATACACAGTATTGGATGTAATTCATGCAGCAAATATTGGGCCTGCCGAACATCGATATCCTGCAGGTCCCGAAACTTTCAGAATTCTAGAGGGCGACTATGAATTTTTTCTGAATGGAGAATCAATCAAAGCCAAAGTTGGAGATGTGATATGCGTTCCAACTGGTGCATTGCACAGATTTGTCGCAGGACATAACGGAGGACATGTGATAGTAATCAGTCCCCCAAATCTTGAATTTTATTTTTGGAAAGTGAGTAAATTACTTGCCAAAGGCAATGTATCTTTTGAACAAGAATCAGAAATTGGGAAAAAATATGGTCAGATATTCTCAGAAGATTCAAAACATTGGAGTTAGCTAGTCCACGTATTCATTTTGAACACCAATTTGTAGATGAATCCACGTAAATTCATTTAAAAACTATTGTTAAACCAGAGATCTTAGGTATAAATTTGAGAGAATCAAGATCAGTTTTAATTCTTAGTCAGTTTTTAATGTATTATGGCTTATACCAGGTGCGACAAATGTGGAAAACTTAGATTTGACAATAGAATTAATCTTTGTGCAAATTGCGGTCATCGAATCACAAAGGTTACCAAGTCATTTGAATGAAATTAAATCCGTTCAGCGAACTAGATTTTAAGATCATGTGCAATCACCAATAATGGTTTAGGCACCCAATGTCTATTTTGCACCCAATGTATAGAATTCTTTATCATCATTAAATATCAAAATAGAAAATGAAAGTCAGATACAAGGCATTTTTGATAATTGCAGCCAGTGCAACCATTTACATTTTATTTCATGGCGTATTGTTTAATTTTTGTAATTTTATCATCAATGATGTTGAACATGTCTGTTTTGCGTTATGGATTCAGGATACCAGTATTCATATTTCAAGTCCCATCTGGGATACAGGAAACGGAATTGGTTCATGATCAGGTACTGCAGAAGGCATGGAAGAAGAGCAATCGATTAGTCTCAATAGCTTGAAAAATAACAGCGGCTTTATTTTCTGGCACAGGATATTGCCAATTTTTGCAATATTGCCAATACTGCAAAGAGACAGGTCAAAGAGTTAAGAATCAGGCTTTCGAAAAATCACGGTCACAGTCATTTCAACATCTGTTTTTGCAGCAACCAGATCAGATTGTCCTGCACATGCAGAATTTAATTTCATCAATTACTCACAAGTTAAGAACTACGAACCATGAAAACGGATTCAGAACATTTTGATTGCAAACAGCACTTACGAATTTGAACTACATATGCATACAAGACATGGCAAAATCACACCAGCCTTAGAATTCAAACTCCGAGTTATCTCAAGAATACATCACTTTGATTCAATTCATAAAGAGTCATACCAATGAAGAGGATGCTTTATGACGGACTGGACTTGAAAATAATAAAATGACTGACGAATTGTTTGCCAACGGCAAGGTGTCCAAGACGTTCATCAAGCTTGCAGTGCCATCAATATTGGTTCTACTCCTAATGATCAGTACTTTCCTGATAGACGGGATTTTAATCGGACAGTTTGTAGGCCTTCAAGGACTGGCAGCATTCAATCTATCTATCCCATGTTCAGCGTGCTAATCGCCATTGCGATCGTAATTGCCACAGGAGGCTCCGCAATTGTCGGAAAATATCTGGGTCAAAACAAAATAGGCAAGGCAAATCAGGTTTTCAATCTTGCGCTAGTTTTGGCAGTCATTTTTTCAACAGTTCTTTCTGTCACCACTCTGTTTTTTGCAGATGACATCACCAGATTTCTTGGCGCAACAGATTTGCTTTTTGAGCCAACCAAGGAATATTTTTCCACGCTTGCCGTATTTTTCATATTGTTCATAATCGGACTTGTATTCCAGCACTTCATTAGAAACGAGGGCAACTTCATCTATCCAATCATAACCACAGTGGTGTCTGTAGTAATCAACATTCCGTTAACTTATCTATTCTTGGGGGTCTGGGACTGGAGCTTGGGAGCAGCTGCTCTTGGAACAGGTATTTCCATGATTCCAAGCACAATTTTGCTAATTGTATATTTTTTTAGAAAACAGTCCATCATGTCTTACGGCAGACCGATTTTTGATTTTTCAGTGATTAAAAAAATTCTCTACAACGGCTCATCTGACGGACTGTCTGAGATTTCTGCAGGTATTGTCGTGTTGACGTTCAACCTGATCCTGATACAGCATTTGGGAGAAATTGGGATTGCAGCGTTTGCCATAATCTCACTTACATCATTGATAATGATAATGATCTGCGCGGGACTGGCAATGACGCTGCAGCCCATGGTTAGCTACAATTTTGGTGCAGGCAAAATCAGTCGAGTAAAAGACACGTTGAAAATCTCAATCAAGATGGGAATTATAATCGGTGTTGTTTTTTACCTGTTTGTTTTCATGTTTGGCGAATATTTCATAGAATTGTTTAGCGGAGACGACGAGCAGTTAACATCACTTGCTTTTGACGCAATTCGAGTGTATGGTTTTTCATACATATTTCTTGGAATAAACTATCTTTCTTCGGGATATTTGACTGCACTTCAAAAGCCAAAGACGTCACTCATGATTTCAATGTCATACAACCTTATTTTTGTCATAGTTGGCCTGATGGCATTTTCTCATTTCTTTAGCACCCCAGGAATATGGTGGGCAGTTCCTTTTGCAAACATTGTGACGGTTTTCATTTCGCTGTATTTTGTCAAGCGAACAAACAAGGTGATGTTTGAGGATACTTAGATTTCGGTACAGCATGATTATTATTTTTTAATTTATGCATGTGATCTTGTTTTGTTTGATTACTCTGTAGAAGCAAAAAATATTGAAAGAGTGGAAGACAGAATTAATTTTTCAATATGATCACATCGGAATAAGCCAAAAGAAGACAAGATAGTAAAACATGTTCATCCATTTGAGATGGTATGAACGGACAACCATGTTGTAATTCTATCCTGATAAAACAATCACAATGCTTATCAACATTGTAAGAGAGTAGTGTTTGTTCGACTTGTCTTATTTTGATTCAAAGGTTATTTTACGTGTAATTACTGCACCAAACTCTGCATTTGCTCAGATCAGAGACAATGAAGAGAAATATTTTGCATCTTCAATTGGAATTTTCCTGATTGCATCAGTCATCAGTCTGCTTGTAATGGTTCCATTTGTCACGATGCCACTTGATCATGCATACTATCAAAGTTTTGAAGAAAGTGACATAGACGTTGGCATTCCGGCAGATTGGTCAGAGGTCATACTCTTTGTAGGAATCAGCATACTGACGGGAATCATTTCAAACGTGTTGTTTTATTTAATTGGAAAAAAACTAGGCGGCAATGCAAGCTGGAAGAAGGTTTTTTCTGTTCTTTTTTACGCAAATGTTCCAGTCATCCCCATGATGATGGTGCTTTCAGCAGTAATGTTTCTCATGTGGGGATCTCTTACATCAATAGATCCTTCACAGATCATAGAATCTGATGCAGACGAAGAAGAACTGTTTTCCATGATCGGACCGGTTTTGACATATGCAGGCATCATTGTAATTGTCGCAATAGGATTTGTCGCATGGATTTTTGTTGTCTCAGTAAAGGCAGTCAAAACAGTCAATGGATTTGGCACTGGAAAGGCGTTTGGCCTCATTATTTTGGTTATGATAATATCATCCATCTTAACTTCTCCTCTCGGCATGTGACTTTGGATAAAAAATATTCCACATTTTATCGGACAAATATCAAAAACATCAGCAATATCGTGTAAATTCTCAGGCTTTGAAAACTAGAAAGGATGATTTCAATATTTTTCTAATATATTTTTATAATTATTATTTTGTAATCCTTAGGCAGATTACGCAAGATTTTATGGGCGATTCGTAGAATTTTTGCTTAAATGTTTTCACAATTGTAATGCAGACATCATGTAAACAAATATCATTTGACAGAATTATTTTCCAACCATTTTAAAATCTCAAAGATATGTTTGTCTGGCGGAAAAATTGGATAAAATACCTTGATGATCTTGGATTTTTTTAGAATCAATGTCAATCTTTTGTACATGGTATTATTCTCAAATTGGAACGTGGGAACGTTTAGATTTTGTTGAAGTTTCAAATCGCTATCGGATAAAATTATTTGTGAAAAATTTCTAATTAGTGATATTTTTGATAACTCATCGATGGGTTGAGTCGAAATTCCAACTGGAATGGCATCATATTTCAGTAAATCTTCCATATGCTCATCGATTGCAATGTTTTGAGGAGTACAGCCACGTGCACCTGGAATATCATCCCATTCTAAAGGCTGATTCCTTCCAGGAATTCCAATCATTGGAAACAAGTAAAAAATTACAAAATCAGCATCAATATTACAAACATCAAGAGAATTTCCTTTTGTGGATAAAAATACTGTACTGGGTATAGACATCCCTAAAAGATGGTCACAAGATCCGTCATCTGTCGGACGAGGTAAATTATCAGGAAGTTTTGTAAAATCCATATTCATTTAATTTCTGAATAGCTGTATTTTATTTGTAGAATTACTTTCTCCATCATTCATAATAGAATTATGAATCAAAAGATTAATTCAGAATTTTCCAATAGAGGGCATTCATTTTCATCTTGATCATAAAAGCAAGACAGCATGCCGGAATGATAAATGGTTGTACCGGAATGATAGAAAATTGTACCGGAATGATAGACGACAATACAGTATTGATAACCAAAACCAACGAAACAAAATACACCGTAAGTGGAAGAAAAAAGCGCAGCAGTTAAAGAGACAAGATCAGCAAACCCAGAAATTTTCCGTTACATATGTTGAAGAACCTGCCACAGTTCAGAAACAAGTCACATCAAAAATTTTGACAGTGAATTCTTGAAAAGAAGGGAGTGGACATTGGAAGCAATGTAAACGCAGTTCATGTTGCAGTACTTCTCATACTT